>Ga0115007_10000627_pt1 | contig 23462 bp, 14 predicted proteins | sample ArcOceMetagenome_2_FD_87166 | JGI IMG/M metagenome (GOLD analysis project Ga0115007, IMG submission 87166) | Marine eukaryotic phytoplankton communities from Arctic Ocean - Arctic Ocean ARC135M Metagenome | ecosystem: Environmental > Aquatic > Marine > Oceanic | place: Arctic Ocean | collected...
CCATTTTATTAAAAGCTGAAGATATACACGGTAACTTTATTGAACATGAGTTATTAGTCACGGTAAATTCAATTAATGACGTACCAACCATTTTAACAAGTGTATTAACAACCAATGAAGATATGGTGTTAACCTCTGAAATTGCCTTCCAAGATATCGAAAATGATGGTGTAGAATTTCATTTAATATCGGAAGCTAGCAATGGAGTGGCATCTATTTCCTTACAGGGTGTACTAACTTATAGCCCAGATGAGAATTTCTTTGGTGAAGATTCGCTATTTGTTTCAGTTACAGATGAAAACGATGGTATTAGTGAAAAAGAAATAGCAATAACAGTTACTTCAGTTAATGATAATCCAGAATTTGGTAACATGTCTTTTAGCGTTGATGAAGATCACTTGTTGTCTGACCAAGTTATGGCAGCAGATATTGATAGTGAAATATTAACTTTTTCTGTTGTTAGTACGCCTGAATCAGGCACCTTAAATTTGCAAGAGTCAGGTCATTTTACTTACCAGCCTAATGTTGATTATGATCAACAAGATAGTTTTGAAATTGCCGTTATAGATGAACAAGGCGGAAGAAGTCAGGCCCAAATTATTATTTCAGTTAATTCAGTGAATGACGCACCTGTATTTAAGCTAAATAACTTTTCCATACTCGAAGATACATCATTAACACAGGAGATAATTTTTTATGATGTTGATTCCGGTGTACATACGGTTGAAATACTGTCTCCTGCAAATAATGGCACAATTGAGTTTAATAACGGAACCGTGTTTACTTATAAACCTGATGACAATTTCTCAGGTGTAGATAACTTTAGAGTTAGCCTTACTGATGAACATGGTGCTAGCGTTGGAGGCGAAATTAAAATCACTATTACGCCTGTAAACGATGCTCCTAGTTTTACCACGACATCTTATGCTGTAAATGAGGATAATTTACTAACAAGTGAGTTGGAGGCATTTGATATTGAAGGGCAAGCACTGACATTTGAATTAATCAATGACGAAGACCTGCAAGGTAACGTAAGTGTTGAAAGTGATGGACAGTTCAGTTTCGAACCGGCCTTAAATTTTTACGGTGAAACCTCCTTTGCTGTTAAAGTAACTGATAGCGAAGCTAGTTCTAGTACACAAATTATTAGCGTTTCAGTTAATGCAGTTGACGATGTACCAGCACCAGAAAATGCTTCACTTTCTTTACAGTTTAATGGAAATATCTCTCAAAGTTTACCAACCACAGATGTTGACGGACAGTCGCTGAGTTATCGTTTAGTTACTGATGTTAAAAATGGGACACTGACTTTATCATCGGCAGGGCAATACAATTATTCCTCTAATGCAGGCTACGCTGGAATAGACTCATTTACATATGAAGTTAGTGATGTGAATGACAATATTGCACAAGCTAGCGTTTCTTTTACTGTGCAATCGGCTGCTGAACCTACCAAAACAAAATCAAGCTCAGGGGGTAGTTTTGGATATTTAATGTTGTTGAGTTTAGTTATATCATTTTGCTTTAGATTGAAATTTGTTCGTGAATCGAGCGCTTTAAAATAACTAAATATTAGCTTAGCGAATAATTAGTTTAAAAAATATAAAGGGTAATAACACCAAGTTGAGATAACATGATGGCGTTATTACTCTTTTTTTAGTCAATGCACTGACTCACATAACGCATATTTATTAATGGTTTAAGTGGTGCCTAAAGGCTAGGTTTTGAGCTTAACTTCATCCGCCCTTTGTAGAAGGCGGCTTTGATAGGCTCAACGGTGTTAATTGTTATTAACACCGTTGATGATAAATATTTTTGTTTTTAATCGTTAATATTTTAAGAATATAAAATAATACCTGATCTGTTTATGTTGTGGTTCTATTTTTAATTAAAAGGAATTTTAAATGTTAGGGAAAAACTATCTCGTTACCTTACTTATTTTTATGCTTGCAGGCTGTGCAAGCGTTAAAGAAAAGCATGACTCTCCCGACTTTTCCACGTCAGAATTAGTATTGCTTAGTGAAGCCATTCCTTTTAATACTTTTGAAGATTGGCTTAATGATACTAAAGGAATAAAAACAAATATTAAGCGCCTAGATAACTTTCAAAGACGGGTTGACCCTAAAGCATTTGCTCGTTTTAAAAACACCGTAGCGAGCCACTGGATATCTTATCAATCTGAGGGGCTAAAAGTGGCAGGTGTTGTTGCATACCCCAAAGACTATGTAGGTAAAAAGCTACCCGTTGTTATATTCAATAGAGGTGGTAATGACTCTGGTGGCAACAGTCGAATTAGCCTTTATAAACTTGTTCACCCTTTAGCTGAGCAGGGTTACATTGTACTTGCTAGTAATTATAGAGGCTCAAGGTTTAGTGAAGGTAAAGATGAATTTGGTGGCAAAGATGTGAATGATGTACTGCGATTAATCGATATTGTAGACACTATAGCTTTTGCAGATAAAAACCGTATTGGCATGGTTGGTTGGAGCCGTGGTGCTATGATGACTTTACAGGCCGCTCGTCAAACAACTCGCTTAAAAACAGCGGTTGTTATCGCAGGTAATGTCGATATGTTTGCTAGTTTAGAGCACCGCCCCGAAATGGAAAAAAAGGTGTTAGCTAGATTAATACCTGATTTTGATATCAACCGTCAGGCTGAACTTGAAAAACGCTCGGCTATTTATTGGTTAGAAGAGCTTAACCCTAAAATGCCACTTCTAGTTATGCATGGCACAGAAGATTGGCGCGTAGATTATAAGCAATCACAAATGCTGGTAAAGAAGTTGGTCGAACTTAAACGGCCGCATAAGTTTAAGCGCTTTGAATATGGAGATCATAATTTGACCTTTTATACAAATGAATGGCAAAGCGCATTGTATGCTTGGTTAAAAGAAACGCTTTAATATACTTGCATTGAATTGTATATCTCAAAGATCAGATACACTTTTATTTATGCGTTTAATCCTTTTTTGAGGGTAGCTTTCTTACCAATAAATTTGGTAAACAGGCGGTTAAGCTATAAATATAATGAGTTTATAGTTTTAGATCTAGGCGGTTAATAGTAAAAAATCCGTCCTGAAAAACCGTAACGATAAGGGTAATAGCAGCAATGTTTTACCCTTTTTTAATACAAAAAATTTAAGCGCTGCTTAAGCTAGTTTAAAATTCTTAACTTTTCTGTGCGCCAATAAAATCTAACTGAGCAGTAACAACCGCCTCAGGGTCTTCAATTTGTGGGTAGTGGCCAATATTTTTAAGGCAAATTACATCAGCATTTGGAATAAGTTGTTGGTATCGTGCAACTAAATGAGCACCTGATATTGGATCAAACAAGCCATTAGTTAAACGAAGCGGAATTTTTGTGCTCTGCAATGCACCGACCCAGCGTGCTCTATTTACTCGTCTTTCAACAATGTAATAGATAAGTTTATGCATAACCAGATGACCATTTTTGTAACGTATTAACGACCAAAAGTCTGTTTCTTCTTGTGCGCTTGGTGGTGTGTTTGGACCAAATATTTTCTTTAAATTTTTCGCTAAAGTTTTTTTAGTCATCAATCTAACAAGTAAGCTGCCTAAAGGGCTTAATAGTAATTTTTGCATCAGAACAGGGCGGTGAGTTTCAGGAAATATACCCCCATTGAGTAAATGCAAAGAACTGATGTTAAAAGGTAATACTCCTTCATTGTGACGGGCTAACAGCTCTTGAGCAACAGTGTCACCGTAGTCATGGCTGATAATATGGCAAGACTTAATGTTTAATTTTTTTATTAGCGCGCAATAAATATCAGCTTGATTACTAATGCTGTAGGCTTGCTTAGGTTTATCGCTAAAGCCAAAACCAAGCATATCAAGTGTTATACATTGAAATTTATCACTGAGTTGCGGCCAAACTTTACACCAATCGAAACTCGCTGTTGGATATCCGTGAATGAGCAGTAGGGGCGGACCTTCGCCTGACACTTTATAAAAAATTTTCTGACCATGAAAGTCAAAATAATCGCCGGTAGTTTGCCAATGCTCTATAGTCATAACCTTATTTTTAGCTTTCATATTTAGCTTTCATTCTTAACATCTTTACAGAGTTTCTATTTAGAGTTTCTAATGCGAATTAATGTACAGCAATGCTGTTGCCCGATAAAAATATCATCACATATCGAAGGTTAAACACTACAATATCACCTTAAGCTGCAACGATAATAAAAAAATCACTTAATAGTCAACACGATGTAATGCCTGCATATTTGCCTGGTTATTGCTGATAAATAATCAGCCAAGCGAGTTATGTTTAGCCACCTTCATTACTTTGTAGTAATAAATTAAATGTTTTCACGTCACAGTTATCCAAAGAGTCGCACCCCTTAATAATTAACCTTAAGTTTGATGCATTTTCTTCTAGATAGCTTTTATTTCCTATATCATCAGCCCCAATCGAGCAAGATAAGTCGTTGTTATTAAATTCACATTGAGCTGCCCCAGTAGCGTTAGGACAAAGTGAGAAAGAAGCTCCACCACACCTCAGTGCTACAATTTTATTCCTGTCAGAATGAACTTCACCGTTACTCGTTAGATATAAATCTATTCTGTAGGATGCTGAAGTTGGCGATACCCATTGAACCTCAAAACTAGTACCTTCGGTAAGGGTAACCACTTCATTGTCGTAAAAATCTTTTGCGTCAAAACGAATGTTTTGTAAGGCAAAATCTCCATTTTCAACAGGTATTTCATTGTTGCTATTAGAGCCATCACCGTTGCCGCTATCACTGCCGGCTCCTCCGCCTCCGCCGCAAGCGCTAAACATAAATATACTCAAGGTGAATAAAAAATATTTCATAAATGTCCTTATATTTAAGCTAATAAATCAACTTCTAATTAGATAAAGTTATGTTTTGAAAAATAAATTGCAGAACTCTCATATTAATTGTTGAAATGCTGAAGTTACAAGCACCAGCAAAAAATTTGAACTGTGAACTTGTAAGCTATTCGGTTATTTTTAGAGCACCTTATCAAAGTTACATTAGAACGTACCAACATAATGTAAAGTGAATACCTAGGCGTAAAGTTTATTTATGGTCTTACCTAGTTTTATTGCCGACTATTATTTTATTTAGCGGCGGGTAATCAAAGTTTACACTGACTGATGAAGCTTTCTTAGCGCGTCAACATGCAAGCTAACGGTGTCTAGTATTAAACCTTTCCAATGAGTGCTATCAACCTCTTCCGCAATAGCATGATGCATTAACCCAATATAGCCATGCACAATTGACCATATTTGTAGGGTAGTATTGCGTTTTTGCTCAAAGGTCGCATCTTTTGGCAAGAGGGTTTCTATAACTTTAATAGTTTGTAAAAATGCGGCCACCCCTGATTCTTTTGCCTCATCAGAAGGTAGGTAATCAGCAACACTTTCGCCAAAAATTAGCAGATAATGTCCTCTGTAATTAACTGCCGTTTCTATATAACGTTGTGTGGCTGCCAAAATGCTTTCTTTTGGATTATCACTATTAATAGGTACATCAACAGCGAGCTTAAAACGCGTAAACCCCTCAATATAAAGGGCATCTAAAATGCCTTGCTTGCCATTGAAATGGCTATAAATCCCAATGGTTGACAAGTTCGATTCGCGAGCAATCGCTCTAACGCTAAGTGCTGAAATGCCGCCGTTTAAAAACAGTTTTGATGCTGCGAGTAATATTTTTTCTTTGCTATTTTTCATGCGTAAATCAACCACCTCATGTTGCCTCATCATAGCGTTAATTTCGCAAAATTAATATTATTATCTTGACAAAATATAACAGTGTTATATTTTATTTATAACGCTGTTATATTGAGCGTTATAAATAAAAACTAAATGCATGAAGTTGCATAACGTAAAATTAGTAGGGGATAAAATGAACGTTCAAATATTAGAAACTGATTACTTAGTTATTGGCAGCGGTGCAATGGGCATGGCGTTTGTTGATACACTGCTCGCTGAAACAGATGCCAATATTATAATGGTTGATTTACATGCTAAGCCGGGAGGGCATTGGAATAATGCATATCCGTTTGTTACCTTGCATCAGCCGTCTAAATATTATGGTGTGGGTTCTAAAGAACTCAGCAAAGGGCGCATAGATAGCATAGGTTTAAATACTGGCTTAAACGAACTTGCTACTGGTGCTGAAGTCAGCGCTTACTTTGATGATGTCATGAAGTATCATTTTCTCAGTTCTGGTCGAGTTAAGTATTACCCAATGTGTAAATATACTGGTGAAAATACCTTTGTTTCTAAGACCAGTGGCCAAACCTTTAATGTTAAAGTGAACAAACGTTTAGTTGATGCTACCTATTTAAAAACCTCGGTACCTTCAACACACACTCCGAACTTCTCTATTGCGAAAGATGTTAATTTTATTACGTTAAACCAATTACCTACTATAACAAAGCCATCAGAGAAATATGTAGTCATAGGCGGCGGTAAAACAGGTATAGACGCCTGTTTATGGTTGCTTGAAAATCAAGTAAACCCAGATGATATCTGTTGGATAATGCCGCGAGATGCATGGCTAATGGATCGTCGAAACACTCAACCTAACGCAGAGTTTTTTAGTGATACTATTGGCGCACAAGCTGATCAAATGGAAGCATTAGCCAACGCTGAATCAGTTGATGATCTTTTTGATAAACTCGAAGGTAAAGGCGTGCTGCTGCGTTTAGATAAAACAGTGAAGCCAGCAATGTATCACGGTGCTACTATTTCTCAACAAGAGCTTACTCAGTTAAGGCGTATTAAGCATGTACTTCGTAAAGGGCGTGTTACCCAGTTAGATAAAACCTTAATTACGCTTGAGCAGGGCACTTATACAACGCCAGAAAATAGCTTATTCATTGATTGTTCTGCCAGTGCTTTAGGCGAACTTAAACCCGTACCGGTATTTAACAATGAAAAAATTACCTTACAAAACATACGTATTATTCAACCGGTTTTCAGTGCTTCTCTTATTGCCCATATTGAAGCGGCATATCAGAACGATCAACAAAAAAATGCCTTAAGTCAAATAGTGCCACTACCTAATAAAGCCACTGACTGGTTAAGCGTGAATGCAGCATTTATGCGAAATCAGTATATTTGGTCGCAAGATAAGTCATTACAAAAGTGGCTGTATTGCAGCCGACTTGATGGCTTTAGTAAACTGGTGGCTGATGTAGCAAAAAATGATAATGAAAAACAAGCAATAATAATGCGTTTACGCTCTAATGTACCCAAAGCAATGGAGAACCTAATGCGCCTAATTTCCACTTTACCTATGCCAAAAAAGGAAGCAGACCATGCACGAGTTTCAAGTTAATAAACAAGATTTCACAAAAACAAGGTTAGTAGAAAACAATACGCTAAATGCTGAAACTCCTTTGTTAGATGATGAAATTATTGTCCGCGTTGACAGTTTCGCGCTAACAGCAAACAACATAACCTATGCCGTACTAGGTGAAAAGCTAGGCTATTGGCAGTTTTTTCCTGCTTCAGATAATGCGGATAATACCTGGGGAATTATTCCTGTTTGGGGGTTTGCAACGGTGATCTCATCACATAGTAATAATATTACGGTGGGCGAAAAGCTTTTCGGCTATTTTCCGCCAACATCATTAGTAAAAATGACCGCTGCTCAGGTGTCATCACAGCGCTTTATTGATGGTAGTGCTCATCGCGCTGCACTACCGCCTGGTTATAATGTTTACCGAAGAGTATTTGCTGAGCCTGGTTATAATGAGAGTTACGATAAGCAGCGCATGTTATTGTTTCCACTATATATTACTTCATTTTGTTTATGTGATTACTTAGAGAGTAAGCAGTGGTTTAACGCTGAACAGGTTATTATTATTAGTGCCTCGAGTAAAACCAGTATTGGTCTTGCTTATGGCATTGACGACAGTGAATCAGCGCCAAAGTTAATTGGCATGACAAGCTCAGGTAACCATGCTTTTGTAAATAAGTTAGGTGTTTATCAGCAAGTGATTAATTATGGAGATTTAAGCCAACTTAATCCAAAATTGAAAACCGTTATTGTTGATATGGCAGGCAATGCTGAGCAATTAAAAGCAATAGAGCAGCATATGGCAGGCAATTTAACCTTTTGCCTACAAGTTGGCTTAACACATTGGGATGAAGCCTCGGTAACATCTCCATTATCTCATACCGAAAGCGAAATGTTTTTTGCACCTGGGCATATTCAAAAGCGTATCGCGCAGTGGGGGGCAAAAGAGTTCGAACATAAATCTATGAGTTTTATGGCCAAAAGTACCCAACGTAGTTCAAGTTGGCTAGCTTTTGTGACCATAGAAAGTGTTGAACACATGGCTGAGGTTTACGCTGATGTTTGTAATGGCGTACTAGCGCCTGAAAAAGGCATTATTATTAAACCTTAGTGACAGAGGGTTGAATAGTTAGTAATTATTAAAGCACTTAAATGTCACTTTAATACAACCAATTTATTTTTTTATAATCAAGAAAGTTCAAATTATCCCCGTTAGCTAAATAAAAAATTCTTAGCTAACGGGTACATAAATTTGTTTTATAAAGCGGATCAAAAAAATAATTCCCCCAATTCAACACATTATTAACTTTTGAAAGCCACAGATACAAAGGCGTAAGCAGGATATAAGGATGGTAACGATAAAGTTTATGAAAACATTAGCTTAGCTAGACAAAATCATTAAAGTTTGCTCTACTTAATTAAAATGTTTTGTCTCGATAACGTTATTATCGTCAACATCTGTTGTAAAAAACTTTAGGCATTATAAAATTGTCAGAATTATCTAAATCTCAAACCATAAAAAGTTTAACGATAACTAATCAGTTTGCTACTGATATTTTGCTGTTGAACACTCCTAATGAGGTTTGGCAGTATTTAGCTCAAAATATTGTTGAAAAACTTGGTTTCGATGATGCGGTAATTTATACCTTAGATGCAGGTCAAGAAACCTTAAGTAGAATGTTTGGGTTTAAAAAAAATATTCTGGTAGGGAATAACCAAACGAGTAAACCTCAACCAACTGAAACCACCTCCGACCTAAAATTAATTAAATTCAACCAAGGAGTTATTGGCAAGGTTGCTGCGACACAACAACCAATATTAGTCAATGATACCCGTGAGTTTAACGGTTATATAGAAGATGGAGACGCAACACTTTCAGAGTTAGCTGTGCCGGTTTTGTTCAAAGATAAATTACTTGGTGTAATTGATACTGAACATACAGAAGAAAATTTTTATACCGACTATCACTTAAAAACCTTAACAGCATTGGCCTCTATTGCAGCGATGAAGATCTCTCAAATCATTAAAGTGGACGGTTTAGAAGATATAATTGAGAATTTAGAATACGCAAATAAAATTCAAGACGCATTATTTGAAATAGCAGAGCTTACCTATACAACGAAAACAATGGGCGAGTTTTATCGTCATTTACACCAATGCATTGGGCGGTTAACCTTTGCCAGAAACTTTTTTGTTGCTTTACTTAAAGATAATGGCAAAACTATTGAATTCCCCTATGCTGTCGACGAATTTGATCAAGATATAGTTGATGAATTTGACCAAGGAAAAATATTTGCAAAGGTTACTATCGACCCCAATAACTTAAGCATAACAGGTTACACGCTTTCAAAAGATAAGCCTTTCTTGCTCTATGAGAAAGATATTCAAAAAATGCTCGATAACAAAGAGCTTTATATTCTAGGTAGTATTCCTAAAGCTTGGTTAGGTGTGCCTTTTGGTCAAAATGAAAATAAAGGTATTGTTGTTGTACAAAGTTATAGCACGGACTTTTTATTTCAAGAAAAAGACAAACAACTTTTATCTTTTGTTGCAAAACACATTAATAATGCGATTGAAAGAATGGAAGCACAGCAAAAGCTACAGTTTTTAGCTTTACATGACCCCTTAACTAACTTACCTAATAGATCGCTATTTAAAGACCGTATCCAACATGCATTTCTACATTGCAAAAATTACCGTCATGAAAATATGGCAATATTGTTTATTGATGTAGACAGGTTTAAGCACATTAATGACACTTATGGCCATCATGTTGGAGATAAGCTGTTAATTAAAATAGCAAAAAATATCAAAACAGCTTTAAGGACTACAGATACCTTAGCTCGCTTAGGCGGCGATGAATTTGCTATATTACTCGACGGTAAGATTGATCATGAAACAATATGCCGCATAGCTGAAAGCATAATTGCTGCTATGACTGGGGCTTTTAATATTGAAGGTTTAAATATTGTCAGTAGTTTAAGTATTGGCATTGCCAATTATAATCATGAAAGTAAAAGTGCAGATCAATTATTAATTGATGCTGATCATGCAATGTATCAGGCTAAGTTGAAGGGCCGAAATCAATATGTATTTTTTGAAGCGTTAGAAGAGCAAACTAAATTAACTCATGTGAAGTTTGAATACGACTTTGATAATGCGATTAAAAATCAAGAGTTTGTTGGAAGTTATCAACCTTTAATTGACTTTAAAACTGGACAAGTTGTTGGCGCTGAAATTTTAGTGCGTTGGCAACATCCTAAATTGGGGCTTATATTTCCTGATGTTTTTATTCCAACGTTAGAGAAGTCAAAGCAAATAGTTCAGCTTGATCTCTATATGTTGAAGCTAGCAATAAGTAATTTAAATCAATGGCAAGAATGGTTGCCAACAAAGTTTAAACTGAATGTTAATGTCTCAACTTCAGGTTTTGCTTCGAAAGAGTTAATTACATATTTACAAGAGCAGCATCGTTTATCGGCGAATATTACGAGTAAGGTATGTGTTGAGATCACCGAAGAAAGTTTAATCTTAAATGTTGATGCGGTGCAACAACACTTAGAGATACTAAAAGATATAAATGTCTTGGTTGCTTTAGATGATTTTGGTACCGGTTATTCGTCATTAAGTTATTTACATCAATTTTCTTTAGACTATTTAAAAATAGACAAAAGCTTTGTTGATGACTTAAACGAAGTAGGTAATAAAGTTTTAATTTTAGGTGCAGTAGTTAATCTTGCAAAAGCCTTAAACATAAAAACCACTGCTGAAGGAATAGAAACTCTAGAGCAATATCAAAAACTGAAAGAAATTGGTTGTGATGTAGGCCAAGGTTATCATATTGCGAAACCAATGCCCGACTCTGAATTTAAGCGATTCTTTTTAAATAGATTGAATTAGTTACATCGATACTTTTTAAGTTCTGCTTTAAACTCTTGTGAGTATTACAGTTTACACTGAAATCACAATCGGTAACCCTAATTTTTTAATTAGAAATGAAAAATGGTTTTTTGTATAGGGACCATAAACAAATTCATTTTACGCTGTTAACACTACAACACTAAAGTTAGTCGTTAGCTGCTCTTAGCTTATTCATTAGCGCTTACCTTAACAACGTGTTTACCGGTAAAACCGCCAGCTAATTGCTTAGTTAAAGCGTCAGATATTTGCGCAGCGTTAAAGGCTATCAAGCTAACATTTGGTACTGTTAAGTCACCGTTTGCTAAGTTCTCAAGTAATAAATTACTCATAAAGCTCATGCGTTGCTGCGCACATAAGCTGTTTGCTAGCCACGCACCTGCAAGTGAAACAATACTTATGTTAGGGGCTTTTCTGAACAGTAATTCATGTTCAAAGTTCGGTAAAGGTTTTAAACAAGCGATACGACCACAAAAACGCATTAATTCAATATTTCGCATGGTGGTAATGCCGCCGATAGAATCTAATATTGCATCAAAACCTTGAGGGCCTAATTCGCGTCTAATTTTTTTACAAAGGTTTTTATCTTTATAATCAAAAATAACGTCGGCGCCTAACGACTTAACTAATTTATGATTACTTTTTGCCGCTGTAGTAAATACATCTGCGCCACGTTGTTTGGCAAATTGAATGGCAATTTGTCCAACTGCACCTGCACCAGCTTCAATAAGTAGGGTATCACCTTCGCTAACTTGTAGCTTTTCGAGTGAAATTAGTGCGGTCATACCCGCACAAGGAAGGGTTGCTGCTTGTTCTGGCTTTACTGTGTTAGGTACTACAGATACGGCATAGTTAGGCACTTTAGCGTATTCACTTAATACGCCTTGACCGCCCATACTGGCATGCCACATTACTCGCTCACCAACATTAGGGTAAACACCTTTTGGTGCGCTTACCACAATGCCAACAGCATCTAAACCAACGACATGTGGGTATTGCCAATGGCAAAAACCTGTTTTTGCATATTCAGCATCAAGCGGGTTAAGGCCAACATATTCTACCTTTATTAACAGTTCATTATCGTTGCATTGAGGTATGCTCAGCTCAATATTTTTTAAGTGAACATTCTCGTTTGCTTCGGTTAAAACTATAGCACGCATAGCTTTAACGGAGGCTAATTCAGGTAAAATATCAATATTTGGCATTTATACTACTCGACTACTTTTTATGATTCAGTGCATAGCTCCACTGGCCATTAAATGACTGGTAGGCATTTACTTTAGCAAGCATGGATGAAATTGTTAAATCAACAGCATTTTCTTGTGCTATTAAAACATCCTGACGTGCATCTAACAACTCTAAGTAAGGTATTTGCCCCTCTTCGTACATTGCATTTGCCTGTAAAAAAGCTTTATTGGCGAAACTATAGCGTTGATCGGCAAAGTGCTTTTGTTGCGCTTGATTTACTAATAACTGCAGAGAAAGCTCGCTTTCACTAAGTGCTTTTAACACTACTTGTTGATAATCGCTATATGCTGCTTCACTTAAAAACTGTTGAGCGTCACGCTGGGCTAAAAGCGCAGGGTAACTCAATAACGACCATTGTAACTGTGGCGCTACTTGCCATTGCTGTTGAGTATCACGCAAACCTAAACTATTAATACTTAATACATTGGCAAAAGCACTTAAGCTAATATCAGGTAAAAGCGCCTTACTTGCTGAAACACTTAAACTATTCGCTTGGCTAAAGTCATAAAGTGCACGGCTAATGTCGGGTCTAAGGGCAATAGCGTTATTAGGCTCACTCAATGTTACGTTAAACGCGTGTGTTAAAATAGCTTGTTCATTTTTAAGTTCAACATCTTTTGCTAAGCGACCAGTTAATACCGCTAAGGTTGATAAGTCTCGATACTTAGCATATTTAATCGCCGGTATTAAAGTTTGCTGTTGTCTTAACTGTGCCATGGTGCGGTTTAAATCAAGATCGTTTGCTACACCTTCGTCAACTCTTGCTTGGAGTACATCAATACCTTGTTTTAGTGCGTCAATTTGCATGGTAATAATGTTTTGCTTTTCAACATTACCTTGGTAACTCACAAAGCCTTTTACCACCGAAGATACTACTTCAATTTGTAATAAACGTACTTGTTCAGCTTGGCTCATGGTTGACGCTTGGGCAGCGTCAACCAAGGCAGTAATACGACCAAATAAATCTAGTTGCCAATCAAGATTTACACCTGCACTTGATTGACGATCAAAAGTTGATATTGAATCACTGCGTGTCGAGCCAATACCAATGCCACCTTGCGGTAAATATTGCGCTCTTTGTTCGCCTAAGCGCGCTAAAGTACTTTTAAGCGTTAATTGACTTGTTTTTAGGTCGTAGTTATTTGCTAGCGCGTCTGAAACAAGTTGGTTAAGCTGAGTTGAATCAAGCTTTTTCCACCAATTTGTTTCATCTGCACCAATAAGCTGGTTATCTAACTTGCTAGCAATATCTGCTTGAGTGATAAATTCGCTTATTTGGCTCTTCTCATTTGCTATATCAATTTTGCTTGCACAGCCTGATAAAAAGGCAACAATCAAAACAGCACTTAAGGTAAAATGTGATTTAAACCTTTTGTTTGGTAATTTAGTCATGAGAAAGCTCCTGAGTTTTTTCATCTTTACGGGTAACTAACATATAAAACACAGGGGTAAACAATAAGCCAAATACCGTAACACCAATCATCCCAGAGAATACTGCATTACCCATGGCATGACGCATTTCTGCACCGGCACCGGTCGCTAGTACTAATGGTACAACACCAGCAGTAAAGGCAATTGAGGTCATCAATATTGGGCGTAAACGCATACGACAAGCTTCAAGTATTGCTTCTAAATGTGAAAGACCATTGTCGTGTCTATCTTTAGCAAACTCGACCATTAATATGGCATTTTTCGAGGCTAAGGCCACCAGCACGATTAAGGCTATTTGGGTAAATATATTGTTGTCTGAGCCGACAAGCCAAACGCCCAGCAATGCTGAGAAAATAGTCATTGGAACAATTAGTATTATCGACAATGGTAAGCGTAAACTTTCGTACTGCGCCGCAAGCACCATAAATACCAATAAAACGACTAATGGGAATATATAAATCATCGTATTACCGGCAAGTACTTGCTGATAAGTAACTTCTGTCCATTCATATACAATGCCAGCAGGTAAAGTGTTTGCTAGTACTTTTTCAATCGCAAGTTGTGCTTGGTCAGAGCTATAACCTGGCGCTGGGCTGCCGTTCAGCTCTGCACTTGGGTAACCGTTGTAATGCATTACGCGGTCTGGACCAATAGTTGGCGTTACGGTTAATACAGAGCCTAATGGCACCATGTTACCAGCACGATTTCTCACTTTTAAGTTTAATATTTGTTCTGGTTCTAATCTAAAGTCAGCGTCAGCTTGAGCTTTAACTTGGTATGTACGACCAAATAAGTTGAAGTCGTTTACATACACTGAGCCTAAGTATATTTGCAATGCGTCAAATACTTCATTTAATGGTATACCTTGTATAAGCGCTTGCTCACGGTCAATATCAATATCCATTTGTGGAACTTGGATACGAAAACTTGAGTAAAGCCCCATTAATGCAGGATCTTTCTGTGCATTGGCGATCACGGCTTGTAGGCTATTAAATAAAGCTTCAAAACCTTTGTTAGCTCTGTCTTCAATTTGTAGTTTAAAGCCACCTGTAGTACCTAAACCTTGAATTGGCGGTGGTGGAAATACTGCAACAAAAGCTTGATCGATAGCGGCAAATCGTTGGTTTAGTTGTGCGGCAATTGCCACTGCTGATTTACTCGGGTCCTGACGGTCTTCAAAGCTTTCAAGAGGTGTAAATACAATACCGCTGTTAGGGCTATTAGTTAACCCGTTTACTGACAAACCAGGAAAAGCAACAGTATGCGCAACACCAGGCACTTCTAGGGCAATTCTTTGCATTTCTGCTAATACTTCTTCGGTGCGGTCAAGACTTGCAGCGTCGGGTAGTTGAGCAATGGCAACAAGGTATTGTTTATCTTGCTGAGGAATAAAACCACCAGGGACAGTATCAAATAGCTTAAATGTACCGCCCAATAATGCGAAATATGCCACCATTACAATAACGGTCATACGTATTAGCTTTTGAACTAATTTTTCATAGCCTTTAGCACCACGATTAAATACACGGTTAAAGGGTTGAAATAACCAACGACCAAAAAGTTTGTTTAATAGTCGAGTGAATGCATCAGGCTTAGCGTCGTGTGATTTTAACAATAGTGCTGCTAATGCTGGCGATAACGTTAGTGAGTTAAACGCAGATATTACTGTAGAAATAGTAATAGTAAGTGCAAACTGTTTGTAAAACTGGCCCGATAAACCACTAATAAATGCTGTTGGAATAAACACCGCACATAATACTAGGGCAATAGCAATAATAGGTCCCGTTACTTCGCTCATTGCAACACGAGTTGCCTCTAATGGTGATAGGCCTTTTTCGATATTACGTTCTACGTTTTCAACGACAACAATGGCATCATCAACCACAATACCAATGGCAAGGACTAAACCAAATAATGACAATGTATTTATCGATACCCCTAACCACTGCATAACCGCGAAGGTGCCAATTAATGAAATAGGTACGGCAATTAATGGGATAATAGATGCGCGCCATGTTTGTAAAAATACAATCACCACGATTACCACTAAAGCAATTGCTTCTAATAAAGTCGTAATAACAGCATCAATTGAGCCGCGAACAAATACTGTTGGGTCGTATACAATATCGTATTCAACGCCGGTAGGAAAATCTTGTGATAAGCGCGCCATAGTTTCACGAACTTGATCAGATAATTCGATAGCGTTAGAGCCTGGGCGCTGAAAAATAGGCATAGCAAGCGCTGGTTGGTTATCAAGCTCTGCACGCAGTGCATAAGTGTCTTGGCCAAGTTCAACACGAGCAACGTCAGACAAGCGGGTTAATTGTCCTTCTGTGCCTACTTTAATAATAACTTGCTCAAACTCTTCAATACTATTTAAACGACCTTTAACGTTCAATAATACTTGGAATTGACTATCGTTAGAAATTGGCTGTGCACCTAAGCTACCAGCGGCAACTTGTTGGTTTTGCGAACGTAGTGCAGTAACAACATCTGTAGCAGTAAGTTCACGAGCAGACAAAGCATCAGGGTTTAGCCATACACGCATTGAATATTGCCCACCACCGAATAAACGAATATCTCCAGTGCCAGGTAAACGAGCAATTTCATCTTTAATATTTAAATCAGCATAGTTAGACAAATAAGCCGTGTCATGAGTTTTTTCAGGCGAATATAAATGCACCACCATGGTTAAATCGGGTGATGACTTTTCGGCCACTACACCGAGGCGTTGTACTTCTTCAGGTAAGCGAGGCAATGCACTATTTACACGATTTTGTACTTGTACTTGTGCCCGATCTAAATCAGTACCTAAAGCAAAAGTAACTGTTAAGGTCATACGACCATCGCTAGTAGCTTGTGAAAACATGTAAAGCATGTTTTCAGTACCGTTAATTTCTTGCTCAAGCGGTGTTGCTACTGTTTGTGCAATAACCGTTGGGTTTGCGCCTGGGTAGCTAGCAGTTACTACAACAGTAGGAGGCACCACTTCAGGATATTCACTTATTGGTAACTGGAATAATGAAATACCACCACCAATCAGAATAATCAGCGACAATACTGCCGCAAATATTGGACGCTGTATAAAAAAATGTGAAAAGTTCATATTCAACTCTTAGTTTTTAGCAACAAGGCTTACATTGCCCATTTTTGACAAGGTAAAAGCGATATCTGCTGTATCAATGGTGACAGTAGTTGGATTAATTGGCATACCAGGACCTACACGAGCAGGGCCGTTTACCGCAATAACATCACCTTTATTTAAGCCTGAAGTAATGGCGCGAAGTTTTCCGTATCGCTCACCCACTTCAACAAGTTTGTATTCTAAAATGTTGTTTTCACCTACCGTTAAAACAAAGCGATTTTTCAAGTCTGTGCCAATAGCACGTTCTGGAATAATTATTTGCTTTGTAATGGCGTTAGCGGCAAGTTTAATACGAGCAAATGAGCCAGCACGCAATGTGTCGTTAACTTCATTATGCTGACCTTCAAAAATAGCACGCACGCGTAAAGTACCGGTTGAAGGATTAATGCGGTTATCAATAAAGTTGATATAACCTTCGTGTTGATAGTTTTGTTGTCCTACTTTTTGCATAACAACTTGTTGTTTACTTTCAGCAGTAACATCAGAAAACTTACTATTCCAAGTACGTTCATCAATATCAAAGTAGGCGTACATTTCTTGATTTGAAACAATTGACGTTAATACACTTTGTCCTGCTAGCACATTGTTACCACGGGTAATATTTGCACGTGAAATTATGCCGTTAATTGGCGAACGAATTGCCGTAAACTCTAAATCAAGCTGAGCTGATGTTAGCTGTGCTTGTAATGCCGCTAATTGTGCCTCGCGTTGATGTAAGGTAGACGTTCTCGCTTGCGCTTGTTCCGTAGAAATCGCATTTCGCTCTGTTAACCTTACAGCACGCTTAGCTTCACTTTGTGCTTGATCTAAAGCGGCATTTGCACTCAAAATTTGAGCTTCTAAGCTAGCAACAACTGCAGCAAAAGGGCGGTCGTCAAGTTGAAATAATAAGTCACCTTGTTTAACGCTATCGCCTTCTTTAAAAGCAATGTGATTAATTACACCGGAAACGCGCGGCATTAGCGCCACTTCTTCTGGCGACTCTAAACGGCTGGTATATACATGCCAGTTTTGTACGGGCTCAACTAATACCTCAGCTACATCGATAGGCTGAAGATGTTGCGATGCTGCTTTTTGTACTGGTTCTTCAGAACATGCTGTCAGCACTAGGCTGATTGATATAATACTGGCGGCAATAAATAATTTTTTGCTCATACTGTTTCTCTTTGGTCAAAATGGCTGACATAAAAATAATAGCGCTATGATACGGATTATATTCGTGCGCAAATAGAGTTATTTTTTAATAACATTAGTGCTAAAATGGCACCAATGTTATTGTTGAGGGTTATAAAATGGATACAACAAGCCGGCTGTTAATGTTGCTTGATGTGGTTGAGTTAGGCTCGTTTGCTAATGCAGCACAAACCAAAAACATAGATCGTTCAGTAATTTCCAAACAAATTAGTCGGTTAGAGGATGACTTAGGCGTAAGGCTGTTAAATAGAACAACCCGCTCATTTTCTTTAACAGCCGCTGGCGCAGAAATGGTTAAGAAGGCTAGAGAGCTAAGAGACTTACTTGGGCAAACCGTTCGACTAGCTGAAAATTACCATCAAGAGCCGCGTGGGGTTTTAAAAATAACGTCATCTAGTATTATTGCCAAACTTTACTTACAACCGGTAATTAATGATTTTCAAAAGCGCTTTCCGCAAGTAGAAGTTGAATTACGTTTGGATGATCGCGTTGTTGATATTGTTGCTGAAGGGTTCGATTTAGCGTTTAGAGTTGGCGAGCCAAAAGACTCAACGTTAATCGCTCGGAAAATAGCACGTAATCGTCTGGTTATTTTAGCATCACCAGAATTTATTAACACTTATGGCATGCCTAAAAATATTGATGAACTTGCACTATTGCCTGCTGCTACCTATGCCAGTAATTCATTAAGAATTAATAGCATTAACTATATTGATAAGGATGGTAACCAGAAACAGAAAACGATAAAGAGTGTTTTTCGCGCGAATGATGGTGAGGTACTTTTATTAAAATCCTTGTCAGGTACTGCCTTTATTGTATTGCCTGCATTCATTCTCGCTAAAGAGGTTATAGAAGGGCAGCTAGTACCTTTACTGCCTAGTTTACGTTTATCAGAATTCAGTGCTATGTATGCGGTATACCCGCACAGAGACTTGCCAGTAAGAACACGACTGTTTTTTGATGCAGTACGAGAGCATATTGGAAAAGACTTACCTATTTGGGAAAATAACATTCCAAATTTTGAACAGCTATATCAAGGGTAAACCCACTTGTTAATTCATGGGGTATAAATACATCGCTTATTAAAAATGTAGTTTACGTATTAAAAATGTAGTTTACGTATTAAAAAATTTATTGAATACCTGCCTTGAATAATTGTTTGAGCTTGGTGATTTATTGTGCAAATATGACGAAGTAAATAACGTTTTGCGTATGATAAAAATAAGAGAATTTAAAAGGAGTTTATTTTGAATTATTCAATAAAAAATACATTAAAGCCTATTTCAATTCTAGGACTAATTTCAGTTTTATCAGCATGTGGGGGTGGGGAGCACACATATATAGGCACACCAGAGCCTGTAACCCCTGCACCCATTACACCACCTGTAGCTTCAACACCTGTACCTACATTTGACGAAGACGGAGTATTATCTGCCAATATTCGCTGGACGGATTACGGCGTACCACATATTAAGGCCGATAATTTAGAAAGTATGTCTTACGGTGTGGGCTATGCCTTTGCTAAAGATAATATTTGCATACTCGCCGACCAAATCTTGAAATATAACTCACAACGAGCAAAATATTATGGACCAGACTTAGTACCAGCCTCGGGAGATTCAGCGCATTTAATTAATGACTTTGGCTTTTTAACCATGGGAATAAGAGCACATGCCGAACAAAATATTAATGCGCTGTCAGCCAACAGCCAAGCGCTATTGTCGGGTTATGCTCAAGGCTATAATAAATACTTAGCTGATACCGGTGTAGCTAATATCGATGCCTCATGTGCCAATATGCCTTGGGTACAGCCTATTACTAATATTGACATGTTCACTTATTCTTTGGGTATTGCGTTATTACCGGGTGCTGCTAACTTTTTAGGACCGATGTTTTTAGCCGCACCTCCAGGAGAAAGCTTTGCTCCTTACCCTCAAAATGCTGGCGTTAATAGTTACGTGGTTAATTCAAAGCCTGTTATTGAGTTGCCTGAAAAAAATCCGAGTGATTTAGGCTCGAATGGTTGGGGTTTAGGTAAAGACAAAACAGAAAATGGCAAAGGTATGGTGCTGGCGAACCCGCATTTTCCTCATACGGGTAATTTACGTTTTTGGCAATTTCATACCACGATTCCTGAGCATTTAAATGTTATGGGGGGCTCACTTACCGGTGTACCAGGTGTGGTTAATATTGGCTTTAATGAAAATGTTGCTTGGACACATACTTTTTCAACCGCCGAACATTTTGTTATATATCAGTTAACCTTAAACCCAGATGATCCTGCGCAAATGTCGCAAGTTATTGACGGCACAAACCGCTTAATTACAGGTAAAGAAATTGTTATTGATGTCGCGGTAGCGCCAGGTCAAACAATTAAGCTAGCTAAAATGACTTATAGCACTCACCATGGCCCAATGGTTGTGGTACCCGGAAATTTTGAATGGGGCCCAGGTGGCAATGCCTTTGCTATTAAAGATGCAAACTTAGGTAATGTGGATATTATCGACCATTGGCTAGCGATGAATCTAGCTGGTAATATCGACGAATTTAAACAAGCCTTTAAAGATTTCGACGGGGTTATATTCAACAATACAATGTCGGCTGATAGTGAAGGCAATGTTTTCTACATTGATGACTCTACTGTACCTCACTTAACCGACACTGCGATTAATGAACTAACGACTAATCCGTTACTCATTGGTGTTAAGCAAGTTGCTGGCTTTACGGTTTTACCCGGGTTTTTATCTGCCTTTGATTTTGACCGAGCCGTACCTTATGACAACGCCCCAAAATACTCAGGCACTGATTACGTACAAAACTCAAATGACAGCTTTTGGCTAACCAATCTTAACTCGCCTATAACTGGAGTATCGCCGTTATATGGCAAAGTTGATAATCAGCAGTCGCTTCGCTCACGCATGGCTCATAAACTATTAGACGATAGCGCTGGCAGCGATGGTTTATTCAATCCTGTAGAGGTTGAACAAGCGTTATTAAATAATCGTAATTACCTCGCTGAAAATATACTGACTGAACTTTTAACTATTTGCCAAGCCCAAGGCAACACTGCGGTTATGCTTGATACTCAAAGTGTCGATATTAGTGCTGGTTGTACTGCACTAGCTTTGTGGGATGGCCGAATGAATAAAGGTAGTAGCTCTGCACATTTATTTAGAGAGTTTGCTTTTCAATTCGATAAAAATCCGCAATGGGTAAACAGCTTTTCACTAGAGCAAGTTACTACGACACCTAATGGTATAATAAACAACACCGTAACATTGCAACAGTTTGCACAAGCTATTCTTAATGTAGAGTCAGCAGGTTTAGCATTAGATGCAAGCTTAGGGACTGTGCAATTTGTTGAGCGCAGTTTACCTGATGGCAGTGCAACAGGCGTGAAAATACCTTGGGCTGGTGCGCACAATATAGAAGGCGGCTTTAATGTATTTAGTACGCGACCAGGAAACGACGGCTCTTTGGTACCTCGTCATGTGTATCCAGCACAAAATAGTGACTCTATTTTAAGTGCAGAAGGTGGTGGCTACCATATTAATTACGGCAGCAGCTGGATGACAGTGGTAAACTTTACTGAAGAAGGCCCAGTAGCAAGAGGGTTATTAAGTTATTCACAATCATCAGAATATGGCAGTGATCATAACTTAGATCAAAGCCTACTATATTCACAACAGCCGCAACTTAGACCTTTACGCTTTACTGAGGCCGATATTGAAGCAAATAAAGTCAGTGAAATAACCATTAGCTCTGCTGCAGAATAATTCAGCCAAGCTAGTAAACAAAAAAGCAGCCGATCAAAAAAGCCCGTATAACGTTTCTGTTATACGGGCTTTTTATTGTGTTTGGTATTTTAATTGGTAATAGAAGCAAGCTCTAAAGTAACTTGGTCTAAACCTAAATCAGATATTCTACGGTTTAATTCAGCCTGTTTGCTACTAATTAAAGATATACCTTCAACTATCATATCGTAGGCTTTCCATTCTTGAGTTTGAGAATCTTTACGCATTTGAAACGTAATATGGATATCTGGCTTACCTGAGTCAATAATTTTAACATCAACTGATGCAGATTTAGCATTATCTTTTAACTTACCTTCTGGCTCAAATAATACTTTTTGATCACTATATTGCATTAAAGCATTCGCATAAGTACGTACTAAGTATGAACGCATAGCGTTAATAAAGTTTACGCGTTGCTCTTTAGTGGTATCTCTTAGGTGCTTGCCTAAAATTTTAAACGCCGCATATTGATAATCGACCGAAGGCATTAACTCTTCTTCAACAATATCTCGCATTAAATCAGGGAATTTTTTTAAAGCATCTTGTTTATCAGCAATTTTAGAAAACAGCTTGTTACCTGTTACTTCGATTACTTGATAAGGTGAAGCGGGTGTTGCAACTTCAGCAGCAATACTGACTTGTAAAAAATTAGTGAGCAATACAATCAGTAATAAGAGCTTTTTCATGTTGGTCCTTGGAAATACATTTAATGTAACGTGATTAATAATTGTCGCTATTATACATACCGACCGCTCGGTCTGTAAATAGCATTTAGGTGTAAGCTAGTACATAAAGTGTTAAGAATTGTTATTTCTATATGAAATTTTTTTCTACTATCGTTTTAGCTGGCGTATGTAACGGCAAAGCTCTTTAATCACTTTATCAAACAGCTCTTTATTTAATGAACTTTTACTTAAACTTGAAGAACCATGAAACGTTGAAACAATAAAATAGGCCACCTGGCTAAAATCAAGGTCAGGTTGTAATTGTTGGCTTACACGTGCCAAATTAGTAGAAATTAATAAATTGAGCTGTTGTTGCATTGCCAATATTCTAATTCTAAAACCTTCATCCACACCCGACATCTCTTGGCAGAGGTTATTTAAAGGGCAGCCGCATACGAGTTCGTCGCAGCTCATGTTATTAGACATTTCACTAAAATACTTGCACAAGCCTTCTATCGGATCTTCAGCTTCTACAGGAGGTTGCCAATGTGCAATAAAAGCAGGTGCGTAAACCTCCTCAAATACCGCGTAACCAAGCTCCATTTTATTTTTAAAATGATAATACAAAGCGCCTTTTGAAATTTCACAGCGCGCTAAAATACAAGATAGACTCGTAGCCGTAAAACCTTTTTTATGGATTTCATCAGCACTAACTTCTAATATTTTATGACGAGTTTGCTCTGAGTCTCTCATGAGGTTACCTAAAAACACC
>Ga0115007_10000628_pt1 | contig 23422 bp, 16 predicted proteins | sample ArcOceMetagenome_2_FD_87166 | JGI IMG/M metagenome (GOLD analysis project Ga0115007, IMG submission 87166) | Marine eukaryotic phytoplankton communities from Arctic Ocean - Arctic Ocean ARC135M Metagenome | ecosystem: Environmental > Aquatic > Marine > Oceanic | place: Arctic Ocean | collected...
AAACGGAAAAAAAAAAATTACTAACATTTACTGTTGTAAATTTCGGTCATTCCTTCATGAACAGTTAAAAACAGCGATTTTTTTATTCCGGTTCGTGACTTTTTTTCCGTTTCATGAACCGTTAAAAATAAATAAAATAACTGCATGAACCGGAATGACCCTAACTAAAAAATTCCGTTTCATGAACCGGAATAAAGCCCTGTACTATTATCGCGGCACTATTTTCCGTTTCATGAACCGTAAAAAATGAGCGATCCCGGTTCACGTACCGGGAAAAATCACGTGATACACCATTTACGGACCCCTCATTTTCGTAGAAAACAATGACGGATTAATAGAGTTGTTTCTTCAACCAAAGTTTTGGCTGTAAGGTTTGGACTTCGGACTAATTTTTGTTAATGTTCCGAATTTTGTCGGATGATGTAGAAATCCTACGTGCGCATATACTGGATCATGAATCTGCACACATCCCCTACTGTAGGGGTGGTGCCAGATCGAATGTCCAATCGTGAAATCGATTTGAGTACTAGCCTTCGTAGATTTTCAACGTGGACATCTTTTGTGCGTTTGGGTCCTACAGTAGAAATAATATCATTATTTGCTGTTCTCATTATAAAATCACACAAAGAACGAAAGATACAAAAGAATAGAATAAAACGGATAGGTCAATAATCAAACCTATGAAATCAGTTTCAATCAAGATGATGTGAGGGAGAAAAGATATCATGACCACCAGCAAACACCGCTGTGTGTTTTTACACACACAAAATTGAAAGGAACACAAAAAACCAAGCATCAACATAATAAACAATAAGAATGTTGACGACAAAATAATTAGAACGCAAGGAAGATAACAGACAACTTACTTCCTTATCACAAGCAAGCAATAGCCAATTCATTCACAGCAATTACAACAGTAGTAAAATCCAATGGCAACAAACCTAAAAAACCTTTTATAGTCAAAATAGTGCATAACACTGCCTGCTCGTGGAACGATCAAAGATCAACAACAAGAACGTCAGGCACTTCAGGCACTTCGCATGGAGCAACAACACCAACGTCGTGCAACCAACATTATCCAGTCAGAGGAACGAAAAAAACTGAAGCATGCTATTTGGAAATGGAACAAACGTCAAAATCAATACTATGCACCTCTGGTTGAAAAGGAGATCAAGGTGGCGGAAGAGACGAACGATCTATCTCGTAGTAAGTAGATACCGTTGAGAGGCACAGTTGTCACTTCACTTTTAGCTTATATTCGGGATTCATATCTCACAACGACTTCTACTATTATGATTTTTATTCTCCTTATTCTTCGTACACCAGAGAGGGCATACATCAATCAAGCATGGCAATGTATTGCCCAAGGAGAATGAATAGAGCATCCCAAGTACAAGGGCGTTAGAGATATTATCAAATTTAAAAATTATCTACGTACATCATACGACAATCTTCTGGGAAGATTGACCACCTTTGATGAGCAGACCAAACATCAAATCTAGGCAGAAGCTTCGCAGTTACAATACGATCGAAATCTCGGTGAAAGATTATGTGACAATATTACGACTGACAAAACGTTCCTGACAACATTAGCAGCAATGGGAGGAGACGGTAAAAAGAACGTGAAGGGTTTCACTAGCACGGGTACGTGAAGCACCGCATACCAACGAAGTCACTGCATCTCTAGAGCCATGGGCAAGCGACAGAAATCTTTCGTTCTAGACTAATTTAATTTAACTCATTGATTTACTATGTAATATACTAGGATGTCACCTTTATTGGTGTTATGTGTTATAGTAGCAAATCCAAACATAATAATAAGAAAATAACGCACTGATAGAAGCAACAGATATTTTCTTCTTATTGAAATTATTTGATTTTTGTCAAGTTGAGCTGTAGGGGTAGGATTGTACTTGTACATAGTCAGTGACATATTATTAATATATATAAAAGTATATACTGTACTACAATATATGTATTCTATACTGTAAATAAGTTTTTCGTTTTGCGATTACTTTTTTGCTTACCCCTCCCCCAAATACACACTTCTTCGGTTGATTTATGAAAAAATAATGACAAAAATAAAAAATTAATCAACACAAAAAGGCATTGACAAAAGCTTACGAGACTATCAGGATTAGCTAACAAGCAGTTCTATTGCTTTGCAAAGAGTGTCAGCTAAGAAATATGTCTTGGTTATGGGGCAAGAAAGATCAGGAATCAGCGGAAGAAAATCTGGCAAAGGAAGAAAAAGAAAACGACAGTCATGCTGCGATAGAAGAAATAAGTGAGGAAAACTCGCCGTCCGACGGTAACAAGAATCAAGACGACAAGCACGAACGAAGTGATGATCACATAGATATCGCCAGTGGTGACGCATCCTTAAATGAAAAAAAAACTTCTTCCCATGAATCCTCAGAAAATTACAACAGCCACGACGAGGATAATAATAATGATGATGATGATGATGATGACGACACAAATGACTCGTTAGTCGAAACAGACGACGAAGAAGAACACGACGGCGACATTTCTATTATTGATAACACTTCACAGTACACCGATGACAATTCGATAGATATAGACGACTTATTTTCTTCAGATTATGATGACGACGACGACGACGAGGAGGAGGAGGAGGATGATGATGATGACGAAGAAGATGGAGATGGAGATGGAGATAACGAACAGGTTTCGTCGCTATCAGAAAAGAAAGACATGTCGAATAATACAGGACAAGACACCCCCACGACTAAAAATCCCATACACAATAATAAGAACAATGCAAACGCGAAATATCAACCGACGGAAAACGATGAAACATATGATGAGGAGGAGGAAGAAGAAGAAGATGATGAAGACGTCCCAACGTCCTTTTGGGAGAAACAATCACTTCTGGTATTGGCGGCAGAACACGACCGAGTCGATATTTTAAAGGCACTGTTAACCGACGAAAACGAGGAAAAAGATACACTAATGAACTCCGGTATCCCACCTTTGCATCTTGCCATTTCCTTTGGATCCGTTAACACCGCTCAGTCGTTGCTTCGTATGGGAGCAGATCCTAGTATACGACCAGATATCGATAAGGTTTCAGAAGATCGAAAGAATCAACCGGAAGATTCAAAAGTTGACATTCCAAATATACGACGATTTGATAATGTTACAGCATGGGAGCTCGCATTCGGAAACAATTTGTATGACGAAAAATCAATGTATAATAAAAGTTCGAAATCGTGGTCGATGTTTGGTGCTACCGCTACCTCTGAGGAGACAAATAATACGACAACAACAACTCGAGTAATTAAACCCGTAGATATGGCCCCATCTAAACGAGAAGGTATTCGACATGCTTTTACCGCTGAAGCGTTACGGAGTGTCGGTAGCGATGAAGTCGAACGATTAAAGCAGCTAATAGATAGTGGAATGCCCGCTGATATCGAACTTGGCGGTAAGGATATATACGGATGGGCGATTGATATGGGAGCTCTTAAATGTGAAGAGTTGCTACGACCAGTAGAGGCAGCCAAATATGAGACCGAAAATGGCGAACAATCGCAATCTGTAACGGGCGACGAGGAAAACAAACCAGGAGCAACAGAAGACAGCGATCGTTCATCTTCGTTTGTCGTACATCGACCTGATGCCGAAGAAACGATACCACAATTGAATAATCGACTAGACGAATTAGAATCCTTAGCAGATGCACTTTCTATTTGCCTAGATAATTTGGCGGAAGAAGTTTCTGTATGTCATGGCTTACTCTTGATGGGAGGAGGAGCTTCAACTCTCGCAGCGCATGTCAAAAGTCTAAGGAATTTGGAGTATCAAAAGTTGAATGACCTAGAGGATTCCCATGCTGAGTGTCAAGATGCCGAGAAAGAACTTTTTGATCTTGTACAATCTACGGGTGATATTGGGAAAGAAATAGCCAATATCGCTAATTTCAATATAAATATGCCAGAAACCAACGAGAATAAAGACGATTCGGTAGAGGTACAAGAGACGGAAGCGGATCGACTGAATATCAAGGCACAAATTGCATTAAGCGAAAACAAGGTAAGTATTATAATGAGTTAGCGTCCTTGAATGAACGTTGGCTAGAATCGATATATACTAAGTATTATATACTAATTATTTCTTTCTCCAATTTTAATTTGTATAGACTCGTAAGTTACGTGCTTCAATTGCCGATCTATCAGAGGAAAATTCCAGAGATTTGAAGGAAGTTGAACGTCGAGGATTGCACGGTGGTATACATTTAGTACGGGGACTGCGAGAAGGACTGCGTGATATTGAATTCAATTTATCAGAAGCTCGAAGTATGAAAACTGCATGTAAGGCAAAAATCAGTATGATACTAGCACGAATTCCAATTCCAGATCAAAATGGTACCGATGATACAACAAACACAACCGCCGTTGAGAATGGGGCGTACGATAACACCGAAACACTACCGAAGGGGAAAATCAACAAATCTACGTCTATTAAAGATACAGAGAACCAAGAAATAAATAATGATGAAGCGGTAGTAGTGGATTATCCTTCAGAAATTGATACATCACAACAGCAGAATGAAACATTAAGTCAAAATGGATATCCGCCAAAGCTCATAAGTGATTCACCGTCACAACAACCACAAAATCCTAAGACATCATCCGAAAGGATCGCCACTGGAGATTCTCAAGCAATTGCGATAATACAACATGGGAATAAAGGATTTTTCACTGTCGACTTGTGGAATGTTATACTTCGGATAATTGGTTACGACCGTGCAGCAAATCGTCGAAGTATACAAAATGCAAATAATACAAGTAAAAGCACTGGTAGCAGTCACCCAAACGTGATGATCATTTAAGTCCAGAAGAAAAGGATTGAATAATTATGATCAATGCTTGAAAAGAAGAATACTTGAGCTATATTATACAGTAGCAGAAGAAGAGGGGGTAACCCGAACTTCACATTTCAATTATAGAATAATTTGCGAATATTATCATTGCATTATAACATTATCATTAACATTTGCTGCGAGCTACAAGTGTAATTAATAGGTACACTTGAAGCTGCCTTTATAGATCTTGTTCCAAAATAAATAGTGATGGTGTTTCCATTATTCGAACTAATTTTTTATTTCCATTCTCGTCTTCTACAGTACCAACAAATTTAACTTTCCAAACCCCACCAGCACTACCATCCATTTTTGATTTTTTTAAAGTTTGACCAAATATATTAAAAGATGTTTCAAGAAATGATACCTTAATAGATGTATCGTTCAATATTTCACGTTTTGCTTTTAATGCAATTTGGATGTATGGACCAAAATTAACACGATTATAAAAAATATCATCATTTTCAAAGTATTGTGATACAACACCAACAACATTACCAAATATGCGACCTGAGGATGCACCAGGTGCAGCACTATATACTAATTTATGTTCACCTGTTAATGTATATCGTGCAGGTTTTGATTCTTTATTAAATGCTAATGCTACATTCTTTGCCACATCCTCCATCAATTGTTGATCATCATCAGATGCAAGTGAACCAACTTGACCAATCTTTCCAGCTGTATCAAGGAGTTTTAATATATTATCATTTCGTTCAACACTATTTTTATTATTATCGGTTCCGCCGCCTCCTAGTTGGAACCGTTGTTGCCAGTTAAAACCTAAAAGTAAACACGATAAAATCTTCATGGTTTGCTATTGAGATAGTAGGGAAATTTCCTTTTCTTTGTGGAGGATAGATAATGATATCCGTGCAAGTACTTGTTGTCTTTGTTGCTAGTTACGATATCTTTGTTGTTGAGATATTTCTAGGGCTATTTTTAAATTTGCATTCTCATTCTACTTCTTTCTGCTAACGTTATTACTGGATTGAGATTACTGGATCTTTATTACATATATATTATATACATATATAAATTTGTAGGCTCCCTCGATCCCCTTAAAAACGCATTTTGTTTTTAGCAACTTACTATACGTCATACGAGACTGTACATAGGAAGGTACGCTTCTCCAAAAAAGTACTAGCGATCATTTACAAACGCTGTGATAAAACGTCCAAAAAATACTCCGTCTCGCTCTCCATCCACGCTTTTATCATCAACTGTACTGTAAATGCAATACCCTCCGACCACAACAAACAAAACTAGCTAGTAAGGGAAGTCAAAGAAAGAGCGAACAAGAAAGGAAGTAACAACTCAAAAATCCTATATCCGAAATGCTGTACTCCAGCACAATACAACACAACACAAAGCTATATAAGAAAATTTGAATTGAGTTGATGCTTGTAACAAAGAAAAATCAATAAACGCAAAACCTACTACTTCTAGTCGACAACAACGTCTTGTGATGATGGAACCAACAACAACAACAACGACGCCAACAACAACGTGGACGAATAATATAAGTAATACACCATTAAATCCATATGATGTATTAAAATTAAGAAAAGATGCAACTCCATCCGAAATTGTACTTTCATATCGAAAATTAGCATTATTTCATCATCCTGGTCGTAAAAGAAGTGAAATTACATCATGTTGTCCTATAGAACTTCGACGTAAAATGGATTTTTTTGAGGTATTGGCTGCGTGTTATGAAACTTTAATGCACAATGAATTCCGAAGACGGTATGATATATTATTAAAAGATATTGAGAAAAAACAAAAACAACAACCACAACAAAATAACAACAATAATAATAATGATAATTCTTTGATACCACCACGATCAAACATAAAGAATGCTACTACTCATGGTCATAACTACAATAATAATGGACTGGTTGTCAAAGTAGCTGATTCTATTCCAGGATTAATACCATCTACATCTTCTTCCGATAAGGCAGGTAGTGATGATACTAGTATACCGACAGAGAATAATTGTAGTAGTATGATGCTTTTATGTGGTGGTTCTTCATCACCTTTTGCTGATTCAAATTATAAGAATAAGAAGAATATCACTAATGCAAGTACTAATTTTACAATGTCAAGAGATGGTACTAAAGGATTTAAATCTTTAATGGATTCACATCGTAATACTTCATCAGTATCACATTCACATTCATCATCACAAGGAGGATCAGGAGAAGAAGACGGTGGAAAAAGAGAGGCAGAAGTACATTTTTCAGAAGATACAGTAAATAGATTATTTGGTGGTCCATTAGCATCATTACATCGTGCACGGAACTTTCAAACATTTACTGATCCATACCTGGTCTTTAATAAAGTATTTGGTTGTACAAATGCTAATGATCCAATAATATTTCCTCGTGTTAAAGCTACAGATATTAATCATCATAATCATAATCATCACAACGATGGTACCTGTACCAGTACAGAAAACAATAAGAACAACGAATTGATTCCTTTGAATGAGAATAAAATAGAAAACGACGGTAGTTACAGTAATGGAATATTAACTCGATCGGCGTCAATGTCATCACAATGGACTCATTCTAGATTGGATAGTAGTAATAATAATGGATCTACTAAAGATCAACAAACAGCAACATCAACAAAAGTTTTTGTTAGTTCACGAATTATTCATGGTCGTAAAATTACTAAAACAGAAACGGTTCATGTTGATCCTGAAACTGGTATGGCAAGTGTTAATGTTACCGTAGATGGTGAATATATAGATAATACAACAACAACCAATAATAAAAAATCAAAAAAGAATAATAAGAATAAAAAATCATCATCATCATCACAATATCATCATACAGGCGTAGGTGGGGATGCTAGTGATGGTGGTGATGGTGGTGTCGGGGCAGTTGTGTCGGATTGGTTACTTTGTTTCGGTACGAGTACGTCAAAGGTATGTCCTTCATCAACAAATAATACATGTAATAATCCATGTCGACGAATCAAATCTGTATATGTTGAAGTTTTGGAAGAATTTTATCTCTGTAATAATAACTTTTATGAGGAATGTAATAGATACATGAGCTGTGGTGGTTAGTTGGTTGGTTAACAGTTAGCAGGCGGCGTTATGAGAATATATCATTTTATGATGTTATGAAATCCAATAAATCATTCGAACGACGCAATTAAATGACACTATTTAAAAATACAAAAACTATCCAGATAGAAAATCACCATACATAATCTATAATTAATAACAGCAAATACAAATAAATAATGGTCAAGTCAAAAAATTATGCAATTAAATATTTTCTCATTAGTATGTATAAATCCCAACATCTAAACATAATTCATACTTATACAGTTGAAGTTCCTACATTTGCTGAGAATATTTTGCTTTAGCAAACATATTTTTGAATATCTTGTTCGGTATGTTTTGGTTTATTTGATAGGAATTCAAATACAATTTGTCAATATTCTGCATTATTCGAAATATATTTGGAATCTCCCACGATGTACCTAATTCTACGAAGTAAACGGTTCGATCATCAACACGTCTTGACATAAGAAGATTTTCTTCTTCTTCTTCGACGACGACGACGACGACGACGCTCTGCTTGGTATTATTATTATATTATTATTATCGGTAGCAGTTCCAACTTTCTTCTTCACTTTTTACACTTTGCTCGACAATACCTTGTATGCAATTCAACGACCTGATATGGAAAAGTCGAAAACCATAGACCTTAATTCGGTCGTTCGTTTTCGAAAAGGAGAGGTTGTGGACTATTGCTGCTATTCTTTTTGTTGCCGTTATTATTCCCATGCTCGTCATTTGTTTTTCGGTTTGACTGGTAATAGTACGCCGGTCGCTGTGCAAACGATACGTTGATTTGGGTTTTGGTTTCGAACTTATTGTCGAAGAGCAAGTGACGTCGTCACTGCCATATTTGCTGTATTTAATCTTCTTCTTCTTTCGGACTGTTCTCTGTCAGATCAAACGATCCGACATATACGGCTCTCATTCCCGTACTAACAGGAAGTGCCATATGCCACAAACTTCCACCCCATATCATGGCAGTACCTGCCGGTGGTCTGGCAACATGGTCAGCTTTATCACTCCGATCGGCCCACATTGTTTCAGCGGCCTCGGAGAAAAAGGCAGTACCACCACCTTCAAAGGTATCATTCAGTACAACGAGCAACGTCAACTGCATACCATCTGTGTGTTCTTTGAAATATCCACTTTTACCATAAATATTTACCTTTGGTTCTGGACAATCGTTTCCACGATCATCTGGCTCTGTATACCATTCGGCAGTATTCTTATCAGAATCTGAGAGGTTTGATCGAGCAAATACTTTGTATAGCTCTTCGTCTTGTTCGAGAAAATCTAATAGACGAGTCAAAAGAGTATTGTGAGCTGCATTGGCGGGGCCATCCAGTAAAGATTTCACCGAATATCGTGTACAATTGACATTTACATCAGATGCAGCTAAAATATGAGGTTGTTCGTGACCATCATTGGCAACTCGTAACGCTGACTCTTGTAACGCACACCGTTCTTCGAGAGTACCAAAGTTAGGTATTGTAACATACGAGAACGAATCGGTTATCGCAGTAGCGACATCATCCGAAAGGGCAGCTTTTTCACTGTTGACGAATATTTCTTCCCAACCCACACCTGAAGCGGGCATGCGAGTACAAGTATCAGGTGGTAAGTCGTCGTTGATAGATACCATTCTTATAGTTACAAGTTTATGAGAGAAAATAAAATAGGAGAAATTATAAAAAATTGTTGGCTTTCGACAGTCTCATAAAATGAGTTTTTGCTTGTTTACTTCATACTCTCACCCCCTTTATCAAACAAGCATTAAACCCCCCGAATCAACAAACTCTCAACGGAAATAAAAAAAATCAGACACAACAATCAACAATGCTAAAGATAACTCACAAATAAAAAATAACACCACGAACATGACGATAATTGATCCGAGAGTGCAATAAATTATAGAATATACAACTGTTACAACAAGATCAATACTACCCTGATATCCTTACGATGCAAGCATACACAGACGAAGAGGCAAAACCTCTTGTGAGGCCATCGGGTGGACGTCGTACCTCAAATGCTGGAAATGACAACAACAATATCGGTGGTCCACGGCGGAGAGCACCAGTCGGTGGTGCTCCAGTACAAAATTTATATTCATCAAGTAATTCCGTAGAAGATTTTAGTAAGAAAAATGATACTAAACGATCAGCATCACAACTAATACATCGATGTTGTAGGACATTAAATACATGTAAAGGTTATGTTTGTGCTCGACCAGAATTAAATACAAAAACAATCTACTATGAAGATACATTCAATGACGAGCCATGGGAATGTACATTTGGCACAGGTGGTCAAGATGGGGTATGGGTTAATTTTAGTGATCAAGTGGGAACAATGATGGGGACTATGGTTTGGGTATTAATCATTTATAGTGTGTTAACAATTTCATTATTGGCACATAATCAAAAATTACCAAATGGTATAGCAATGATGTATGGTACGATATGCACGTTGGCATTGGCATGTCATGCTAAAACAACCTTCACAGATCCAGGATCGATACCACAAGAAGCAGTCCCACGAGAAGCCCTATTTAGGAAAGGAATAACAACACATGCTATGTGTAGTCACTGTCAAACGTATAAACCGCCCCTAAGTCATCATTGTCGAATCTGTAATCGGTGTGTATCAAGAATGGACCACCACTGTCCATGGATGAATAATTGTGTTGGAGCTAATAATTTCAGTGAGTAAAACAGACCGAGTACAATCAGATATTCTTCGTTCTAAAGATAGCAACGAACTTAATGAAATCAATTCAAATCATTATTTTGTCGAAAGCAACTCACCGAATACTTTGTGTATTTTTTTTGTTTTTTCCTTTCGTTTTCGCAGAACATTTTATTCTCTTCCTGTGCTATACATGGATTGGATGTGCCTTTGCGTTGCTGATCTTTTCAATGAATTATTTTTTCTGTAATAGCGCGGATTGTACATTTGATTCTATTTTGGTTCAACTTGTACGAGTGATGACCGTACTCTGCGTTGCCACTTTGTTATTTGTGAGTTCTATGATTATGAATGTTACGTATGGTGTCATGACTGGGGTTGGTACCATAGACCGACTTAAGAAAAAGGCTACCAACACAATTAATGAAGGCGAAGAAGAACCGTTAGGATTGAAGGATATTTTTGGTATTCAGGGGTATTGGACATGGCTCTTTCCAATAGACCCTGTATTTGAGGATTACGATCTAGTCATGGGGTATAGCATTCCGCAACGTCTTACAAGGGAAAAGCAACGAGAAACAGAATTTGAGGGGGACGGTAGAACTGTTTAGCTATTATAATAATAAGATATAAAGCCGTTCAACTACGAACTATGGGGTAGAACAACAAATGTGCTTGTGTGCATTTGGTAGTTTTGAACACATACACGGTCACGAAAATAGTTTTGAAGCATATAAAGCGATGAGATCACCAGCCTTTTATCAATATAATATTATGTATAATACGATTTGTTTAACTGCAAAATCTATGGTAGTACTTGTATTCTATTGGCCCCCCAACTATCTATGAATTATCTTGAAAATTATGTCACGGATTTATTACTTGGCATGTGTAACTATAGCTTTGCAAGTAAATTACTTTGTTCCTTCCTTCAAATGGTAAATTTTCTGTTTCGAACCGGATTCCCACCGGCGCCTTGTTATCCAATAGGTATTGGCAGAATGTGTTGTATGATCGAAATGGATCTCCACCACTACCACCACCAAGTTTCTGTTTACGTATTTCTAACCGTTCTGCATTGAGATTACGGAAGACGCAGCAAGGTAATATCGCAAATGGTTTGCCTAGACGTAAACTCGTATCGATCACTGCCTCTGTTGCTTCATCGGGATGCATCCCAACTATGACGGAACAAGACCGAACAAGTTTCCGTATTCGACTTCTTCTTTTTGCTGTAGTATGATCATCCGACAGATAATTATTTACATCATCGTCGCCGTTTTTATCGTTATCAGCAACAACACCTGTAAGTTGCAATCCATCGCCGCTTAGAGGTTCATCGATCACCTGAAAGGGGACCGTTTCTACATCACATCGAGGATCTGGATCTAATACACAAGATTTGATACCTAAGTTAAATAATGCGTGACTGAGTGCTCCCCCTCCACCGGCGACGTCAAGTACACCTGAACCAGTCGAAAGAAAATCAGCACCATAGGTGTTTACCAAAAATTCAGCGAAGACACGGTGTCTTTCTTTTCGATCCAGGCGCTTAGGTGGATGATGAACAATATCGCGATTCTGCGGAATAATATCACATTCGTCCTTCGTCTTAAGGTCATTGTGATTTTTTCTGGTAGGTATAATATTACTATTGATTTCACTTTTTTGAATGTCAATAATTTCATAACATTCTAATGTAAATGCACCCTTTAAATTGCATTTTCGTTTCAAAAGATTATTATCAATGACGATACGACAAGTAACTGGTATCGATCGAGTGAATTGGACCCATCCGGTAGCGATCTTACTTTTCTTCTTCTTACTTTTCACGATGTTAGTGGAATTGCTATTTCCGTTGTTATCACCAGTATTCTCATTCTCATTCTCATTGTCGTCGTCGATACCGGTCATACTTTCCCCGTGTAAGGTTTTCAATAGTGATACAACATTAGAGCGTACGTGTAACCAACAGCGTTCACCCTTTTCAAGCAAACATGATAAATCTTTGTTGGAGTTCCTTATTGTTGACGATGTTGTTGTTGATGATGATGATGATTGGGATGTTGCTATATTATCCTCGTTAATTTTCAGTATAACTCCATCAAGGATCGCTAGTTTCGAAGGATAGAATTTCGATTGATCCATCAATATCGTAACATAAAGAGTTGATGGATCACATATTCGGACAATCGCCCCGGGCCGGGAACATCTTAATATATACGCATCACAAACAGAACGACTTTTTTCTAATTCCAGCATCGTCGTATCGATATCGATACGACATATTACCATATGTTCTGCGATTGTAATCCAGTTCGTACATTTTTTATTTTCACGACATTCGTTCGCCCATCGTTTCATCAATGAAAGGACCTGTCCAGTTGATGGGGCTACGTTGACTAAACAACGATCTCCGATTTTAAGTTGTTGTTGTGGATGATGATGGGCGGTAGATTCGGAATCATCGATGGCAACGGTAGACGTCACAGAAACTACGTTTCCCGCGATTACCGCTAGCGGTTTTAAGGGATAGAATTTACATTTATCGACATTTAATTCAACGTCAAAATATTCTCCACGAGATGCAGTGTTGCTGCCGTTGTCCACTACTTCTTGGTTGAATGTCGTCGTTGTCGCCGTTGTCGTCGTCGTCGACATTGCGGACGACGTACTTGACATTTTTCACTGAGCGAATCTATGTATGCTGAATGCCCAACGTCGCATATAATAATTAGCTTAATTCTCTCATGTTCTTCCTGCCTTTCTAACCATGAACTTTTATCTTGTAGCTCTCAGTTTTAAACTCCAGGTGGATGATGATGGATGCAGTTCTTGTGTTATGTGTTATTGTTGCCATCGAAATGCAAACGACATCAGCTGAGGATGTGAGGATTGAGGATATGTGATGTCAATTATTTGATTCGACTAGCTCGACTCGACGGCATTCGAGACGTGCTACATAATTCTCGAATTCTTTGCACATCTGCGAATGACGATGAATGATGAATGATGATATGAGGAGAACAAAGCTTCTAGACATGTCATGTCATCAATGATTTAATTGTTTGCCGAACAAAAGAAAGAAGGCTACAACTAAATCTCAGTGACCATCTAAAAGATCTGTGTGAACCCAGTTGCTGAACCCGATATCGAAGATAAATCATGATTCGACTAAATCTTTCTTGGTATAATTGCGTGAAGACGACGTCGATATCGAAGACGATATCGATCCGAAGTCTGCATTCAACGACAACGAGTATCGCGAGTCAACGAACATTTAACAACTAATATGGTAATAGTATACGTCAATGCAATTTTTCGACCAATCGTCGTCAATCCCGAGCATCATCCAATCAGAATCAGAATTCATGGCTCAACGAACATACCAACTACAGCAGAAATCGACATTCAAATGTCAATCGGTCTACAGGAGCTATATTTTTTGTTGTGGCATCAGTAGCGGGCGTTGGTTCGGTAATTGCAATGGGAAAAAGTAGTAAATAAAAAGTAAAGAATGATCACATCATCAAAATACACACACGCAGAAAGGGAACCTTCTTATATTTGAACGTTATTTCGTCGCATGGTGCATCATGTTGTTTTTTAAAACAAGTGCTTGTCATGTACAATATTTTATGCTCAAAAATTTTAAATGCTGGATATAATAATAATGCAGTCGCATGATTTGGATTGACAGATAATCATGTGGAATTTTTCTTTCCTTACTGTGTGGATTGAAAGGATCTTTACTGAAGATCCTATGATGAGATTTACTTATTTTCCTATATACAGACGGTCCGAATACGATTCCAAACAAGAAAAACTCGTTTTATGCAAAAAGTGCTACTTTCTCTATATCCCAGGTCCGTGTGTCGATCGATCATTCTGTATCCTAACTAGAATAGAAATCATATACTAAAAGTACATTGTTTAAATTATATACTATAATTATTATAATTGTATTTAAGCGATTTATTAGCTGATTTTGTTTTTGTTTTAACGCTTCTGTCCTTCCTGCTTTTTTGATTTTGTTTTGCTTATTCGATTGGCTAGATTTTTACAAAATATATATATTTTTTCTCGTTATTGAAATGGTTTATCCTCATCTTCAATATCAACATCAATCACGTCCATTGGTTTTGAACTTTTTCTAGTAGTCTGTCCACTGGAAGATGATGCACGTGTAGATGTTGTTTCCACCGTGGTTGCCGTCGATTTTGATGTTGTTGTATCACCACCGATACCACCACTATCACCACCACTTCTATCATAAGCTCCAGATAAGATATCAAAAAGGCTGGTTCCTCCCGCTCCCTCTGAGGAAAGATCATCAATATTAGTTCGTCCTGAAACGTTATTGATTTCTGAATTGTCACTATTCGCTTGCAATACCGCTCCACAATTGAAACAGATAGTTTGTTGTGGGATAGCAGTATCGACGTCATTATTACTACTTTTTTGTTTCAATACGGTAGCTGGTGAACCACAATTGGGACAAACACTAGAAATTGTATTAACTTTTTGCCATACTTGAAATCCAACCGTTGCAATAAGAGGAAGAATAAATATTAAAACCAAAAATGAATTGAACAGGCCTAAAACAAGTCCACCCAACGGGGAAATAAAAAATCCGACTACTAAAGCAATAGAAAATGCACCTTTTGCAATATTTGCAATATCATCTTTCCCCCCTCCACCACCAGGGGATGGTGGTAGATTATACATAGATAGACGAATTTGACTCTCATAATCATTATTAATTTCATTGAATGATCTTCGTACAGGATTTCTTCTTCCTCCATTGAATGATAAAAAAGTTGTCGGTGACGAAACAAATCCTTTATTATTACCAACTTTCAGGGCATTCGATGAGAACCGTTGTGTCGGCGTCGTCAAAATCGAAAACGCATTCGACGACGACGATAGTAGCAATATCAATATTGGAGCTAGTAGCGTTGAATATTTTCTTGTCATATTTTTGCTTGTCTTGAGATAATAATAGTAATAATATTGCACAGCTGCTTTTCTAAATTCTAAAATGATAGCGCTAGGTAGTTGTTGTCGAATACACTGAACTCGTTGCGGTTTTCGTATTGATCGTGTCTTGTAGAGTTGTCAATTGAATAATTTAATAATATGAAATGATGTGCTGTTTAATATTTGTCATCTCGTCAATCGTGATCGTTTTGTTGTCGGCGTTAGGATTGAAGATATATTGAAGTGTGTCAAATCTTTTTCAACTGCCTCTTATATCCGTTTGGGGGCGCGCGATCTCCCCCCAAAAGAATTGGGTTCGGTGCAAAAAGAAAAGTATCATACTACTGTAGTACTAGTACTGTACATACTAGATACCTCATGGTGTAACCTATATATTCTTGTCTTTAAAACTACTAGGTCTGTACAATTGATATGATATATGCTGTTGTTGTTCATAATGAAGAAAGAAGAGTCTCACAGTGTATTGAATAAATGCACACTGTTCACACCGCACCATGCATAATATGTGTGTCAACTTGAATATATGTTGTTTAGTGTGGGTTATGACGTGGTGGGGTGATTTTGTTTGATGTCTACTTCTAAGGTAAAATATTTCACTATTTTGTACATCATTCTCATATATTGTGATATAATATCATGCTTCGCTTTCTACATTAAAAGCTATGAGATGAAATGTGTGCAATACAGATGCTGCTTGTGTTATGATGCTGGATCAAAAAGTTGAGACAGGTTTAGAAACATATGGAACACATCATAATTACCCGAGCCTCTACCCCACTTGGGTGGACTCATCTCTCTCTCTCTCTATATATATATATATATATATATGATTGCCATATTGAATATCTACTACTATTTTGTCTGAAGATTCTTGTTTTATTTTGTTTGAAGTTCCGGCAGAAAACGCGCGTTATTGTGCACATAACGTTAAAACGATCATAAGGAATTATTATTTCTGACGATAATATCTGAGCCATCGCAGGTATGTGTCGTGTCGTCCAAAATAAACAAACCAATCAAATTTCTCCGTGTGATTGGACCGCTCACACATGATGTGCATGAAAGTAGATTGTTTTATGCATGAAATTATTTGTTTTTCTTTGATGAGTGTCGAGCACCAGCATCTGTCCTGACCCACTAAAAGACGACACAGCTACCTCACAAATAGAGCAAAGGTATGAACAACGTACTGTATTTTCAATTCATCCTGAGGAATGCAATTGTACCTTTCGTATGCCGTTGTCTTTCTTGTTCCTTGTATCGTCGTGTTTCATTTTTGGTATCTATCTGTTCTGGAATTTCGAATTTTGATTTGACGCGTGTAATCACGTAAGATCTTTGGGCGCGTTAAATATGTGATGTTTGTATTTTCGATTTCCCTCTACTCGATCATTATTCTCCACAATATCCTCACCTCTGTGGGTATTTTTCTCCAATTCGTCTTCTCGACTTTCAATCACTTTTAGAATTGTCACAATAAACATTGCATGTATTGATCATATCATATCGTTTGTACGCAGTAGTATTCGCTAGCTAGTATATATAGAAGTAATATGGAGCACCAACAACAAGAAGAAGAAGATGATGCCGTCACTGCGACCGAAACAACGACCAGTACTCCACCCGTGGCGATGAAACGATCGGCAAGAATGCTACACGAAAGTTCGTTTGCAACATCGTCGATCACTGCAAGCCGTGGAAGCCTTAATTCAAAACGTCCACCGGGTTTCATTGCCTCCTCCTTGGATTACCACCAAGGTGGTATGATGAACAGTCCTAATTATAGTGCTGCTTCTGCTGCTTCGATTGAGAAGAATATGCCCCTTACCACAAAGCCGGTACCGGATAAGAACGTTATTAAGGAACGACAGGAACGAGAACAAGCGGAGAAAGAACGACAATACCAGCAACAGCGTAACTACCAGAATGGAAATCCAACTAGAGCACAAGGGAACTTCGGTCCACCACCTCACAAGATTAAAACTTTGGAAGATCTTGAACATATGACCGAAGATCAGATTTACAAATTATTTATGGAAGATCCAGAATTACACGCATCATTTATGAAAGCGGCTGAAAATGGGAACTGGGATGGAAAAAATCCACCCACCTCGGCACCTGTTGGAGCTAGGAAGGCGCGTAGTAGTGGTACAAGTGGTAGTAGTCCAACAACTGGTAAATCCTCCCGTTCTTCTACAAAACGTCCACAGAAGAAGAAGGTAGAGGAAGTAGATAAAGAAGTTCCGTACTTTCAGTGGCTTTTCATATTGGTCGTGCTCGCTGCTATGATTAATCAAGCCCGAAAGGCATATGTTTCATCCATCGCCACCACCGCTAAAAAGGGTGTCACTCCACACGGTAAGAAAGTGAAGGGAGGAGGCAAGCCAAAGAGCAAAAAGGGAGCAAAGGCAACGAAGAAGATTCTACCCAAAAAGAACATCCAGCCAAAACGTAGATCTTTCTCACCTTTAAAAAATTATAAAGAGAAGGAAGTTGTTGTCGTCGCTGCCACTGACGCAGTTGCTGTTGATACGACTACTACTAGCGATACTACTAACGATACTGCTACTACTACTACTACTGAACTTTCGTTGTCGGAACGCCGGTCGTCTGGTAACAAAAAGAAAAAGGTCAAATCGAAACAGAAATCGACTCCTGTCGCCGATAAGGATGAAAAGGATCAAGGTCGACAGGAACCACCGAAACCGGACTTAGATTCTACTAATGGATCCATTGCAGATCATGAACAAGAACAGAAAGCTTACAAAACAGATATTGCAGTTGAGATGAAGTTGATGTCTTCTTCTTCTCCAACCGCAGATTCACCAGACGAAGGTGAATGGCAATCGGTTGACAAATCAAAGGGGGGCAAAAAAGGAAAAACCGTTTCTCCAGCCAACGTTGAAAACAATACTGATGATTCGTTAGATATCAAAGAAGATAATGTTTCCACCGAAAAGAAAACCAGGGTAACAAAATTAGATGCAACCACTGAGGATTTTAAAGAACCTCTCGCCGAACGTACTGCGCACGAAAAGGCTCCAAAGACATCTAAAAATAAACCCAAAAATAATAATAAGAAGACAAATAATAACAACTTATCGAATGTGGAGAAAGAAAATACCACCAACGCACATCCCACAGCTAAAAAAACCAATGGTAGTGCTGCTATCGCAAAAGAAGACAAGAAGGCATCTGAAGAGGAGTCTTTAGAGGAATCTAATACGAAAATCGTCAAGGAAAAGTCAACAGTTGATGACGCAGCGCTTGCTTTGCAACTTCACAAAGAAGAAGTAAATCTTGCCAGAGCTGTAACTACTAACAACAAGAAAGATCAACAAGACGAGGAGGACGCATGGGAAGAAGTTGCTAATAAAAAGAAAAAGGGTATCAATGTTTGATTTTTTTTAAATAATCAATATATAGCTGCATCAATAATTATAGTGTAATACTTAGAAAATAGCTAATAGCTAAGTTAGAAATGCATATGAACTGCTACCTTATAGATAGACTTTATTAAAGGATGATTGATGTAGGCACTTCTTTTTCTGACACAGTGGTAGTTTCTGATGAGTCAGAGTTCACATTATTCTGTAACACTTCTTTCTGATTATATATACATTGCTTGGCAATTTCTATCAGTTCTGGTGAGTAATTTTTTATCTCCGAGTCGTCGTTGTCTTCGACTTGGATCACTTTCCTCTCTATCAATTTGTTTTCTAATGTATCCGTGTCGATTTGACTCCAGTCTTCTTTTTCTAGTTTACGTCGCCGACCTCCCTCGAGACCAAGCAATTCTTTCGTTTTCTTTGTTTTATCTTTCAGTTGCCACTTTGCCTCTGTTTCTATCTGTCCGAGCATTCTACCACGTGTAAAGGCCGATGATCCTTGTTGCTTGAGGGCATTATCAATGACTCGGTTCTTGACAATTGAACGCATCGCGATTAAAGCTTCCTGTAAGGATGCCTGCGTATTTCCTCCCCATTGTCTAGGATCATGGACAACGAACAAGGGAACATCTGCCTCCTTACATAATTTCTGCAATAGTCGAAGAGAACTTGGTACAAGCTGAAGGGCTGCCCCGTTCGCAATAACAGCATGCGGTTTGTTACACGCTCTTACATTCCCTTGGTTTCTACCGTCGATCCCATTTGGATCATTTTTTGCAAATGAGAAAGGCATGAAGAAATCCCACACTTTGTACACAGCAGGAACGGTAGATTTGTAATTATTGCCAAATACTAAGCGTTCGTACATCGATGACTTCTCTAAAGCTTCGTCAAAATTCACGTGACCATTGATTCGTAATCTCAATTCTTCCATCCATGCATATTGATTCCATGGCGCTTCAATTTCATCCGACGTTGCCTTGTCTTTAGTAGGTCTTTCACCTTCATAATGTACCTCATCAATTTCATCGTCGTCATGATCGTTATTGTTATATTTTAATGGGTCGTAAGTATAATTACCGAAACTTTGTTTCTTACGAAGTTTGTATCGATTTAAAATAGAAATTGACGCCTCTAACAATTCTACGCCGACGCGTTGTTGTGTTTGAGGACTCGAACAATGTACGATAGACCTAATCAATGCCTTCTGTGCAATTTTTAATTTTGTCAAGCCTACAACAGGTACTGCTGTTTCTTTTTTGTCGTCAATAGACGCACTATCATTGGAAGAAGTGGCGGAATTTTCATTAGTACGATTATCCAATGCATCGATTGCTTTTGGAGGTGCAACATCATCTAAGAAAACTTTGTCGTGAGAAAGTTTACATTCTCCTGTAAAAGCATTTGTTCTAAATTCAGGTAAATCAATTGCGAGCACACGAAAAGTCGATGGTATTCCATCCTTCGCATTCGATAAATATTGTTTCTGTTGTATCCGATCCATGAGCTGACTTTCTATTCGAAACGAGTCAACTCCGCTGTTATGACCCTCATCATCTTGTTGATTCTGTCGTTGCTGATTGTAATCAGTTATTGCGTCGTCACATCGAGTTGTGTTCTTATACCATGCTGTTGCGATAGTCGTTGCTGCGACCAAAGTGGCGATTGCAGCAGAAGAACGGGAATTGAAGTTCTTGGGCATTATTTGTGGAAGTTGATTCTGCATCATTTGTCGTATTATTTGTTACAGTAAGTTTTATTTTCCGTTCACAAAGCTTCCACAAAAAAGCTGAAGAAGAAGAAGTCGTATAATTTGTTACAGTAAGTTTTATTTTCCGTTCACAAAACTTCAAACAAGCTAAAGAAGAAAAAATCGTACAATTCGCTGAGATCAAAAAATCCACAGGCGTCGACCAAGAGAGAAAATTAGTTGTGTTTTTGTCTTTCCTGTGGGGAAGCTATCCTTCTCGGAGGGTCGTGACACTGTTCTTTGTACCTGTACTTTGAGCTTCGTCGTTTTGTCGTCGATAGCACTTTTGAACTTCTGTCGAACAATGTGTAGTGAAATGACGAAATGACAGAATTGTGTCATGGAAAATTTTGTGAACGGCGAGAGGCAAAAAATTCGAATTTGAAATATGGAATCAACTCCTCAGTCACGATTTACTGGCGACTGAAAACTTCAATTATTTTTCGAAATGAAATGGTTAGTTTTGTTTTCTGTATTGAAAGAAAAATTATACTGTATTTTTTTGCAATGACTACAGTGTACTATCTAACTAAATCTAGCTAGGTGGCCTGTCGTATAAAAATACAGTAATATGAGTAGGAAATGGATTTCTATAATTTAGTTAAAGGTACCGTACGGTGGAATTAAAGGCATTGCCGACGTTGTTGTTGTTGTTGGTGGTGTATGAGTTCCATATCCTTATTGAATATGGTATCTTGGTATGTTTTGTGTGCATGAGTGCGTATAGTATTCGTAATGTTATAGTAAATAGTATCACTCTATTTTTTTCTCGTAACAACTGTATGAGTAAGGCGTACTAGCGCATCCCTTGACTCTGTTTGTGGTAATCGCAGTAGAGCATCGACGGCTCTCTGTAAAATAAAAATAATTAGAAGCAAACAATTAAGAAGAAAGAAAAAATATTTAGTCAGAGAAAGATTTAAGGGGGAAAACAAAAAAACACAAGCACCACAATGACAGGAGAAAATGGAACAAATTTTTCAAGAAAGAATAAATTCACTTACCTGTGCGTGGAAGTTAGCCAATGCTTTTGCTTTGTCCATAGCGATATCGCTACTGTATAAAGCCTCCAATGCTTTTTGCTTATCACCTTTATTTTTAAATCGCCTCATTATCATGGGTCTTAGATGAGGAAATTCCTCTGCAGCATATAGGATTGGTGCAGTACTAAGACCAAGATCCATATCGGCCAAAGCAGGTTTGCCCAGAACACTGGCGGCTGCTGTGAAATCCAATATATCGTCTTGAATTTGATACGCCAAACCCAAATGAAAACCAAATTCTTCACATGCCGTAGCAACGGTAGATCCGTACGCATGACCACCCAAAAGTGCGGTTGATCGACATGCGTAACAGATCAAGGAGGCTGTCTTGTAATACGACTTGCGAAGATAGGATTCCATCTCAAGCAAGGATTCTGCTGGTGCCTTCAATTGCATGATTTCACCTGCAACGAGTGATTCAAGTGCAGTTGCCATAATTTGTACGACGGCCGTATTTTCAAGTCTAGCAAGCAATACAGATGCACGTGCTAACAGATAATCACCGGCAAGTACAGCAACTTTGTTCGAGTAAAGCTTGTGGACAGCTTCTCCACCTCTTCGTGTATCTGCCTCGTCTAACACGTCATCGTGAATAAGAGATGCGACGTGGATCATTTCAACAATTTGTCCAAGTTGAGCTTGACGTCTCCAAACTTCACTTCCTTGATGGTTTTCTGGGGTGATAACACCACCATCTACCTCGATTTCGGATGCGCCCAACCCTTGCCATCCAGATTGTGATGATTTCGACGCTGATGATGACATAGTTTCCGGAACAGCAGCAGTAACAGCCTTTGCCATTAATTGTATAATAGTTGGACGGAATCTCTTTCCGTGTCGTTTTTCGAAAAAATGTTTTGCTGCCATTGACAAAATTGGTTGATCCGTTGATACAAGTTCTTTGATTGAATCTGAAAATGGCTTTAATTCTTGTTCTACCATTTTGAACGGATCTGGTAACGTATTGATATTCACAGTTCCACCACAACCTTTAAACATAGACAGTTGCAGACCATCTAACTTGTCATCTTTATTCCCCGTACTAGCTTTTAATTCTGTTGCGTCTCTCATGGCATTACCACTACTAGTGGTAGGAATTTCTCCACCCTCTTCTTCTGATAGCATCTGGAACAAATCATAACTAGGTATTAACTTCATTGTTGTGTCGGAATGACTCAATGCCTCTGCTTCTGCAGAAACTACAATGGGATTGGGTCGGAATTTTGCTGCTTTCTTTTTATTTTTTGTTTCATCTTCCACGGCTGACATTGTTACTGACAATGTCGATTTTGGTGATGAATTTCTAATGGATAATGAGGATGCATAATGACGACTTTTAAGTGGCATAGAATTATGGATCAATGCATCTACTGATACTGTCCCCATTAATAATATGCCTGTCACAAATCCAATACTTCGTTGGGAGCTCATATTATTATTTTTAATTTAATTTTTGATATATGTACTGCTTTCCCAAAGAATTGCACGAAAACGAAACGATAGCAACAATCAAAATATGTTAGAATAAACGAAGAAACGAAGTTGGATTTATGGTCATGAAATATCTCGACTTTTTCT
>Ga0115007_10000629_pt1 | contig 23417 bp, 20 predicted proteins | sample ArcOceMetagenome_2_FD_87166 | JGI IMG/M metagenome (GOLD analysis project Ga0115007, IMG submission 87166) | Marine eukaryotic phytoplankton communities from Arctic Ocean - Arctic Ocean ARC135M Metagenome | ecosystem: Environmental > Aquatic > Marine > Oceanic | place: Arctic Ocean | collected...
ACTCTTCGGAGTTCTTAAGGCTGGGTACACAATAAAGATGAATTCTCTTGCACACAAGTCGGCCCTAGTTCTTCTTTATTCTAAGTCAACAGAAATTGACTTCGGACCGTATAATCTATTTGCGAGTATCATTCAGAGACTGTTTCGCGAATACACTGTAAAAGTGCGCGCTGCCGTGTATATGCAGAAGATTAGTAAGGGGTGGCTCGAGAGAGAATTTTGGAGAGAATGGGTCTGTGACAGATATTGCCCTCGGAATGTTTGTCGGGGCGAGCGATGGCTCGAGTTCACGGCCGAGGAGTGTCGTGAGGCGGTTGACTATTTCTATAAAACGTGCTACTATTCGAAAAAACCCATTCGCTGGCCCCGTGTCGTGTTTGTTATAGGCACTTCTTCTTGTAATAGATTCTCTTACTTATGCATGTAATTAAAAAGACCCCAGTAAACTCTTCGGAGTTCTTAAGGCTGGGTACACAATAAAGATGAATTCTCTTGCACACAAGTCGGCCCTAGTTCTTCTTTACTCTAAGTCAACAGAAATTGACTTCGGACCGTATAATCTATTTGCGAGTATCATTCAGAGACTGTTTCGCGAGTACAATGTAAAAAGACGCTCGGCCGTGTGTATTCAGAGGATTTATAGGGGGTTTGCTCGGAGAGAGGCTCTATTTTGGCCGTTGGCGTTGATGGTTCCGGCCGTGGGGCAAGGGTTGTCCCTGTTTAAATTTTTGGGAGGCGAATCTTTCTTTTTTAAACGCATGGAGTCTCATCATGCAAGTATTTACCATACTAGAAATCGTAACCGGTTCATTTGAAATGTTTAATTGTTCAATAAATATCTGTCCTTAGGGGTTTAACATGGCGCGTCAGATAAATATCACTACCGCGCTATGCTAATCAATCTTATCGGGTTTGGTTCGTTTTTATATCTCCTTAGTGGTTTCATTGGATGTTCTCCTAGGGTTAAAACTAAGATATGCCCCAGGATGTATCCATTTATTAAAGGTGGATGTCCATATATTCAAACATCTAAAGACCCATCTGTATTAAAAATAAACTGTACACTATATTAGAACCCATCTCCAAAATACAGCCAACTAGTTTTGAATTTTATTTTCTTCTCTACGACAGAATTGCAATGTTCACGCGCCTCCGTCAATAAGGCCGCGTTTTCAGGGGCGCCATACTTAATACCTCTATATTCGGGATTTATGATATGTGATAATAATTTGCCATGTGGTGCTTCCTCTCCAAGTATATCAGGGTTTGACGATATTAAATCTTCATAGCATTCGTAAGGCGTCGAGAAGCCCTTCTTCTTGCCCTTGCTCGTCGCGCATCCTGAGGAAATCATCGGCGTCATCCAAATCATGTTAGACTGTTCACACCTAATTTTTTCTTCCCCGCCAACTTCGCCCCAGCATTTGGCTTCAAGCCCAAAACACGCCGATTTATCCAAAGAAGATACTTTGTACCCGTAATATATGCCAACCAATATTGCATAAAATACTAACAGTAATATTATGGATCCTATCATTTATATAAATATAAATATATTAATTTTGTATTTGTGGCACATGTAACTTCTTTAGACCCGTCTGCATTAAAAATAAACTGTACCTTATATTAGAACCCATCTCCAAAATATAACCAACTAGTTTTGAATTTTATTTTCTTCTCTACGACAGAATTGCAATGTTTATATGACTTAATAATCTCTTCACGCGCCGCGAAGTGTCGGAAGAACCCGCTCAAGTCGATTTTGCCCTCACGCTCCATGAGGCCCATTATGTTTTCCGTGATGTAGCTATGTGTTCCGCCCTCTCCGAACATGTCAGGGTTTTCCAATGTTAAATCCTCATAACATTTATCTAATGAGCCAGGAGAAACGAGGCACGCCTGCGAGAACATACCAAAGAACTCGTCAGCCCAAGGCTTAAGTGCCTCTTGACACTTATCGAGTAGTGCTATGTCGTGCGCCTCATTATTCTTCTTCTTTTTTTTTTCATCATAACATTCCGCGGACAACCCAAAACACGCCGATTTATCCAAAGAAGATACTTTGTACCCGTAATATATGCCAACCAATATTGCATAAAATAAAAATACTAGCAGTAATATTATCGCTCCTATCATTTATATAAATATAAATATATTAATTTTGTAGTTGTGGCACATGTAACTTCTTTAGACCACTGTTTTTCTTGAACATGTAAATAATTATTATTATCAGTCCAATAATAACAATAACAGTTACAATTATTATAGGTTTTTTATAAAATGGCGTTAGAGGCGCGCCTACTTCCCTCACCCCCTCTCCAATGGCTTCTGAGACATGGCCAGAGTCGGGTTCGGATTCGGAGTCAGAGTCAGAGTCGGGTTCGGATTCGGATTCGGAGTCAGAGTCAGAGTCGGGTTCGGATTCGGAGTCAGAGTCAGAGTCGGGTTCGGATTCGGAGTCAGAGTCGGGATCGGAGTCAGAGTCGCTTGCCTCCGCGAGCCACTCCAGTTTAAATATTGGAGAAACTGCGCAACCCATGTCATCTCCTTCAGTCCATGCACCTGGGTGCTTTTCAAACCATTGTATTAAAAACGAGTCCCTGTTTGACGCTGATTCAATCCTAAAATTAAGGGCCCTGTTATCGAATTCGGGATAATTGAATTTTATAGCGCGCCCCGAGCTAGTTATTACCGTTTCTTCGCCGATTTCGGCGTCGGAGATTTCGGCGTCAATTACATAATAATCGTTTACCGTATCAAAATAATCAAGGGCTTCCTCGGGCGTAATGGTATTATCATTATCTTGTCCGGGTTTTATACCAGATAATATATAATGGTTCCACACTGTGTAAGGTTCGCTGCTCGTACATAGTCTACCACTCATTTATATTAATAACAACATTTTAAATAAATAAAAGGGTACTAGGGCACATGGGGATCGAACCCATGACCACAAGATTAAAAGTCTTGCGCTCTGCCTACTGAGCTAGTGCCCCTTTTATTTATTGTACGTTAAAGATTTCTCTCAAGCCATATTGAACTGAGCAAATTCTCGTGGTCCATATGGAAATTCTGTAGTTGATGTACAGTTATTGTAAATTAAACTATCTAACTTAACAAGGTAGTCTTGATGATTTAAAAGAGCGCCGTGAGAAACTAGCCAGGTTCCCCAGATAATCATGTAAGCTATAAACGTCTTAATTGGAAAGACATCCATTGTTATATTCTAATATTATTTTTATCTTTAAATAGTTTAAATGCGATATTCGTTCCACTCAAATCCTCTAATAAACTTAACATTTTTAAATTTAGACGCTACAATAGAAAACCCAGAATTTGATGGTGCATAAATTAGATTCGAATTTGTTAAAATGTAAAATTCCGTAACTGCATCTAACACCTGTTTAGATGTTATTTGGTTTGCTAGCCCTGTATGCCCTATGTCTGAACTCGTAATGATAACATTATCATACATCTTTTTAATTTGCTTCTTTTTTTCTGTATTGTCGCATAATAATATAATTTTTTTGTCGCTATTTTTTTTAATGAATGCGTGTAATTTTTTCTCTGAAAACTTTCTCGAGTCGTCATCTAGATATTCACTGGGGTCGTCTAAAAAATTATCTCCCATCCTTAAGTGTATCGAAATGTAATTATTAGGTATTAATGGCAATATATTATTTACATTTTGTTTTACACTTTCATCGAAATAAAATACTTTATCCAACTTTACATTATAATTATAATAACTCTTTTTCACTGTTTCTTCGCCGAACTCCATATACCAATCGCGCGGGACACTAATTTTATAATGTTTTAGAGCTGAGATCTGTTCTTCTGTAATGTTCATCTCGTCGTATATTGGTTTTATATATTTTTCGATATTTGTGTTGTTTATTTTATAATAGAATCTTATATTATTGTTCATGCAATATGTTAATGTCATCATAAAAAACTTAATATAGTCACCTAGGCCCCCAGTTCCTGACTCAAAATTGTAAATAATTGAATTTTCAAAATTTTTATAGTTTTTTATATATGTTTTCATTATCTCATCTCCGGTTTGTTTTCTATATTCGACAAAGTAAAAGATGTAAGTAAATATAGATATGATCAATAAAATTAGGAATATAATAACTAAATTATTTTTAATTGTCATCAATGATATATAAAATTATTTATTTTTGAATATTTTTACTACTAAATAGGTTAAGAGCTTTATTAAGTTCCTTTCTTGCTTTTTTTGTAAATCTATATTCTTTTTTGTCATCATTTACGATAAAATCGTCCATTGAATTATACCCATCGCAAAAAGAATCCTCTGAAATCTCTTCGTCACTATCTATGTCATCTACTTCATTTACAAGGTCCCATTCGCGACACAGGTGCCTGGCGATATGTCTACAAGGACAGCCGCATTTACAGACATCTAAGTTCTTAAGCGAAACAATTTTACTAACAGACGTCGGTAGTTTACACCCTAGGGTAGGAAAATTAACCTTATGTTTTTCACAGCAATTACATTCAACGAGTTCGTCTGGGAGATCTTCCATGTTTATACAGTCATTCATTTTCTTATCAAAGTATGTCTCGGCATCTGTATTATTCTTTACCAGGAAATCTTTAAAGTTCATCATATTATATTATACTCAATAACTTTATATTTAATTTTCACTCTCGATAATCTTACAAATTTCTCCGATAGATTGTTCTTCACACAGCGTTTCTTCATCTAGGTCAGAGTCTGACGATACTTCAAAATTTTTCCAATCGATCGCGTGCTTGAAGCAATAGTAATTCTTAGAACTTTCCGGATTGGTTGTCCCCGGCTTCTGACAAGGATCTCCGGACTTGTTCATTCCGCAGCACTTTCCGTGACTCTGCTTGGGTTTTTCTGGACTAGACTTGTACCATGTCTCGTCTGTCTTTTTGGTTTTCAGTTTTGGAACTTTCTTAGAGACACTCTTTACCTCCTTAAGATATGTGTCGATATCTTTCTTTGTGATCTTTTCCTTATCAAAGTCGTCTAGAGTAAGATCGTTTTCCCCTGCATATTCTGCAGCAATCTTAGTTGCCCACTTCTTCACGCCGGGTGTAATAGTCTTCAAACTCTTTACGGGAGCACTGTTATTTTGGGGAGAGCTTTCTAGAAGCTTATGAGCAAGCTCAATAAAAGAATCATTGAAAAGTGATAGAAGTTCTTTCATCGCAGAATCGTCAAGATTGTGCTTAGTTTTGAAACAATTAAACCGGGACTCCATGCTCATTGTAATATAAATTATTATCATTTATTTTTTTAAATTGAATTTTTTTTTGTAAATTTTATTTTTTAATAAAAAGACGAACCATTTGCAAAATAGACGTCACAATCTACCAAGTTAACCTCTAGATAAGATGGAAATACTATAACAGATTTGTGTTCTTTTATTTTTTTACCATTCCACCTGAATGTAATACTACTACCTTCGTTTTTTAAATAAATAGATACAATTTTGATTGTATTTGTTATGTATAGTTTCCATCCATCTGTACTTATAGATGTACCTCCCATATTTAAATTACTAATCTGAAAATTCCAAGCACTGCGGTTTGCCGAGTTTGTTAATTTAGATATATTAGATACCTTAGTGTTTTTAATATCCTTAAATATCCAATAATTATTCTCGCAATCGTCGTCCTTCAATCTACTGAACATACAAGAATAAGTGTTATTACAACCACTGTCATCCACTGGAGTATCTGATATTTTGTTAGATTTTTGCCACGCCATAACTTCATAAGGCATAACCGAATATAACCTCTCTATATCACCAAATAAGTCTTTTATATCGCCCCGAGGATGATTTCCCAATACACACGGAAGAAACTCGTCGTAAGCAATAACACGATTGTTAATATCTACATTCTTGAGTTTTCTAATAGCACTTTTATTATAAAGTATGCACTCAGCATTCCATTTATAGCCGTGTTTATAAATAAAATCTGATATTTTCGTGGGGTCTTCATTCCAAGACTGTCTGCTACCCAGGTCTAAAATATCCCACCTGTGATCACCTCTCAGGCAATGATCAATTCTATATAACAAATCACCGTAAAAAAAAGCGTCATCTTCTAAAATTAGAAGATATTCGTTATCTATAAGATTACATGAATTGATCGCGCTTAAATGAGAAATTGTACAACCTATTTCCCCCTTAGTAACTTCCCTGTTCCAATAATCATTGTGTATTCCCAGGTCGGCTTTCCACTTAGGGTATGCGATGTGATTTTCCCCTCTATCCGCCACTACAATCTGTGTGTTAATTGTCCATGTATTTGGTATATCTAAATTATCTATTAGTTCTATTATATTGGTTAATTTATCTCGTCTTTCTAAAATATTAATAACCTTAATATAAATCTTGACGCCTTTCAAAGTCTTGTGTCTATACGCGTAATCTATACACCTCCTATCAGACGCACTTGTTGACACTTCTTTATTTATATCTTCACGTATTGACAAACTGTCTACATTAAAAAACCCAATTAATATATATCTTTTTCCGGACGTAATTTTATTCCCTCCATGCCTTATCTTACCACTATGAAATAATAAATCTCCCTTGGTCGGCATAACGGTTTTGTCATAATATTCATAATATGTCCCCCCTCCTATATAATCATCGGGGTCACTCAATAGAGCTATAAAAGATAGAACCGAACTATCCCTATGTATAGACAACATGCTCTGTCCGTTTGGATCATATTTAACAACAAATAGGTCGAATGGTGTTATGGTGCCATTTATTTTATATGCACCGATGCACAACTTTGATATATCATTTATTTCTTTTGACAAGTCTAGTGTCTTGATATCATTCAATGGTATATCAGTGGTTGGGTAATTTTCGTGTCTATTTGTTGTCCACGAATCCGCCTCATTTGCTTTTTTAACTATTTCGTCGCACATTTCAGACGAGAAAAATGGCACCCGGTATAACCTTGAAAGGGGGTTTCCGGGGGATATTTCATTTTCTTTCATATTATATATTTACTATGTATTATCTCTTTAAAATAATTACTTAATTTTCTTAGCACGTGTTTTCTTCTGTTTTGCAGGAATTATGTCTAGCCATAGATCGGGTACATTCTCCATCATCGGAGTAAATATAGTTTCGATTACAGACTTAAATTGATGATCGAAGTAATAAAGATAATCAATTGGTATTCCATTCTTCTTTACGTATTCGGGGTCTTCTACCTTTTCAAATTGTTTTGTACTGTCATATGTAGCAAATACATATGGAATCCTGTCCCCTGAATTTACAACGTCCATTTTGTCTCTTTCTAATCTCTTCCTTGCCAGGGCAACATGTGGAAGATTTGCAGGACAGCGTTTAAAGGTTGTAGTCTCTGAGCAATTGGGACAAATATGTTCTCTTTTAAGAAAATCCTCCATAAGCGTTTCTTTTTTAATTTTATCTTCTTTCGGCTCTTTCGGCTCTTTCGGCTTTTTCCATAATACATTTATGTCCATCTCTTTCTTTCCAACAATGTTTAGTTCATAGTATGTTTTCGTACATTCGTTACAAAGAACCTTGCGATCAAATGCATAACCAGTCCTTAGAGATTTAGACAACAGTAGATCTTTCATTGGAACCTCTCCATTTATCAACATCCTAATTTTGTCTCTTGCAAAATCTTTAGATGTCTCGATAAGTTCAGTTACTGAATCAAATGTATAATTAAGAACCTTTTCATTTAGAAAGATGTATTCAAAGATCTTTTTTGAATTGTTCCTTACAAACGGGCAATTATCGCGCCTTACAACTTGGATACCTTTGTAATCGATGTAGTCATACTTTAGAGGATTTGTCCAGAATAGACTTGCATATCTCTTTTTGGAATACAAGATGAACGGATACATAACCTTTTCAAATTCTAGTTCAATGGGTTTCTTGAATGTAGCCGATATCCGATCGGCACATTCTGGCGCAGTCTTAAACACATAGTCCATATGGGCTTGACCCTTTAGATCACTTCGAAACTTAACATAAATAGAATCGGTGTCTCCATAGACTACCTCGCAATCGTACCATTCTTCTGCACACTTTTTAGAATGAGCGATCATCTGTCTACCACTTGCTGTTACCGCTGCAGCGATTTTCTTATTAGGCAATCTTCCATACTTAGCCCCGGTGAATCCATAAATACTGTTCATAGATACCTTGATTGCTAACTGTACTCCGTTGAGAACTGCATATAGATCATCATCTGGCTTTAGAGATTTCATCTGTTTTCGGATATCCTTTCTCTCTAGCCACAGACGCTGTAGAATCTTAGGCATAATACCCTGATGATTCTGTACAAACTTTACGGGGCCATCTCCCCAGTCTATGCTCTCATACGTACATTCGGGTAGATTATCGAATTCTGGGTCGTCTACTATAGTGGAGTAGTCATAATTGTGTGCAATCATAATAGATGGATAAAGACTTGCAAAATCAAGACCCGCAATTGGTACAAAATGTGCGCCAGGTGTTGCATCTAGGACTGTTGCCCCAACAAAGTTATCTTCGTCTTCGCCCGCGCTCCCGGCAGGTTTATAGTCTGTAGTTGGTATAAGAAAGTTTTCTTTTTTTGTCTCGTAAGCAATTTGAGTATGAACCCGGATCTGTTGACCTCTAAGTTCAATATCTTGCATAGATACCATTGTAATATTGGCCATGCCTACCATATTAGTAATTATCCTTAGCTTCAACATCAGTTCAATAAGTAGCCAACAGTCCTGTGCACAATACTTTGCAACTAAGGCTATCTTGTCTTTAGTAGATGTATTGTATCTGAATAGATCTGCTGGACTAAGGTCATCCTTGTTTTCTCCAATGAAATGCTCTGCGACATTATTTAGCTTATACGATTCAAGCTTGTGTTCCTTTTTGATTAAAAACATAAGGTCGAGTTGCGTAATGCCATACGTTTTTACATACTTCATCGTGTTGTCCCCGTAAGCAGATGTACTTAGTCTACTCTCAATGAATTCTGCAGGCTTACTTTCAATCCTGCTTAGATTCTGTAGAACATATTCAATATCAAGAACTTTGGCGCGGGCATTGAGGTACGCCCAGTCGAACCCGTACCCGTTGTACTGAACTAAGATGTCTGGGTCAGTATCTCTAATGAATTTTACCCACCCCTCGATAAGTTCTTTCTCTGAATTGTACGCCTCGATAATAACCCCGTCTACTGGGTCGCATTCGTTGTCTATTGGGCTTTTGATAGTGACGACATGCTTGATTTTTTCCTTTGTTCCGAACTTGTACAAACTGGTACCAATTTGTGTAATAATGTCAAGTGGATTTTCTGGATTGGGAAACTCGTTCGTGTTATCATAACGCGAAGAGTGTGAAAACGCCTCAATGTCCCATGAACCAAGAGTCATGTTACAGATTTCCTGTTTATCATATGGCTTTGCATTATTGTAGTGACAAATGTAACTATGTTGACATCTAGACATTTCTATGTCTTGAGTGATGTTTTTAACCTTAATCCATCCGGCCATTTTAATATCCATCTTATGAGTGAATCTTAGATATGGGTCAATATTTGACTCATATAGATCAAATTTTAACGGAGCGGTTTTATCGATGTTAGAAATCTTAGGTAACCTACTCTTATCCTTTGGGTTTAAAATGTACCTGATACGATTAAATGTAGCAAGATTTTTACACACGAATCTTAAGAACTTATATTTCTTATTATTTGTAAACCCCCTGTATTTCTTACGCTCTACAATGTCAACCTGTTTAAGGTCGTCGCTAGACTTATAGAGTTTGTTGCGAATAAACCTTTCAACTTCGTTTTTAGAATATGTATTAAACGTTGTTTGATGTTTTTCTGGTACTAACGCAAAAAAATAAGGTCTGTATGATTCAAATCTTACACATACAGATTCTCCTAGCTCGTTTACACCAAATGAGTAAATGTGATACCGTTTGTCGACCGTATTAGGATCTTCTTCCTCTTCGTCCGACACATCTTTTTCAATTTCTTCATCAAATGCATCCCATGATAATATTTGGTAAACTAATTCTGTTTTTTCATCGCCATTCTGAATTCTCTTAAATTCTTTTAATGACATAGCTGCTATATTTATATATAATTTATCTATTTAAGTTGATTATAATTCAAAAAAACTTACTGCAAACAGGATAACCGACCCGAATGCGACGCTTTTTTTAATTAGCCCTCCGTCAGACGTAGATATACCACATACGCTGAAGTCTAGCCACTGTTCGGATAATATATTTCCTAATATAATCCAATCTAATGTAGCAGAAGATGAATCTGCTATATTCAATGCTACTATATCCAGTTTTCCATTTGTTTTATTATGTATCTTTTCGTCTGGTATTTTAGATAAGAACCTGTTTATAAATCCAATAGACTTTATATACTTTAACACCGCGTTTCGTTGAATTGCATACCTTGTCATATATAGTAATAATGCAAACTGACACGATATATAGACTATACTCGGGTGTATTAAATACCTGTCGTGGTCTTCAAATTCTATTTCAGTTGTAATATCTGTGTCACCAGGTATAATGTCTCGTATGAAGATTACTAAACTTGCTCCGCCAAGTAAAGTAGTAAGAGAGATTATATCGTTATAATAATATATTGTACTTTCTATCTGTCTTCGGGTTATTACAACTCGAGAAATTATTGTAGTAAGAGGAGACTCACAATCTTCAAACCATTCTATTCCATCTTTTAAGTCTTCTACGAATTTTTTGAACTCCAATACATGAGAGTTCATCACAAACACAAAAGATAGCGCATATAAGAATACTGTTAGTCTTGAGTATACCCACTCTACAATTATAATAGAAAAAAATGCTATATTATTATTGAATAAATCTAACCAATAATAACTGTTATAAAAGGACGCCACGTCTAAGAAATTTACTATTATACTTATTATAGCAGAGCCCAATATAAGAACTGTTTTGATTTTTTTAGATTCCAATTCTTTTTCTAAATGATTACTCCTGAAATAAAATTTCTCCCATGTGTAGATAATCGGTATATTAGAAGAATATAGAAAGGAACTTAGGAATTTTAAGTCTGTTACATCTTGCGAAAATCTATAGAGTGAATAAAGTGGTTGAATAGATAATAACAAAAATATCATAACAGAATAAAGGGTGTATAACGAGTACAATAATTTATATTTATCACTTATGTCCCTATTTTTTTTAATCTTATATATAAACATCTGAGGAGACGGAGTTTCATCGGCAATAAGTTTTAACGTATTAACAGTTTTACCGTTTTTTAAACTAGACTCTATTCGAGTATCTATTGTATAATTCCTAACTGGGAAAAAATTTACGTCCCATGATTTAATACCTAAAAAAAATAATAATATATCTAACATAATAAGAACAATGCTATTATTACTTATTATTATTTTTTTCTTCTTAGTATATACATTTTTTGTACCCTGTTCAAAATCTCATGTAGCCAAATCGGGTAGAAGATATCTTTCTAGAGATCAAAATACTGCAGAGATATTGGACGTTCTTAGGGACATATCGGTTGATTTAATATATGACGAAAGTATAAGCCCAGAAGATTCTAGGAGATTAAAGATAAAATTACAAAATACAAGTTATAGAGAGTTGATAGATATGGATCCAAATTTAATGGCGTGGAATTACGACAAAGGTCGCGAACTCGGGTTTAAAATATACAACCCCAATGGAACCCCGATATCCGCAGAGGAGATAATTAATTCTCTATTACACGAACTTGCTCATTCATTGGTGCAAGACTATGGTCATCATCAGGCCTGGAAAACAAAAAATGATTATCTACAATCAAATTACAGGGCTAAGTACGTAAAGATCCTAACAAATAAAACATTTCTAACATATTAAATGAACGATCTTTGTATAGGAGGGGGAGGAATAGATGGATTAATGTTCATAGGTGCACTTGAATATCTTCATGAAAATAACCTTTTGGATTTAAAACGGTTTTATGGATGTTCAATAGGTTCTTTAATAGGTATACTTTATATATCTGGAATTCTTCCTAAGAAAATATTGGCCATTGTCATGGAAATAGATAAATCTGAACTCATAAAGTATGATTTTTCAAATATTAAAACTAATAATTCTATATTAAATAATGAAGTACTTGAAAGTCTGATATCTAACTTAGAGAATTACAATGAGATAACTATAGGAGATTTTGTAAAAAAATACGATGTAGATATAAATATATACGCAACAAATTTAACTACCCTAGAATACACCAATTTTAATAAAGAAGATTATCCAGAAATTAAGTTAAAGGACGCCCTAATGGCGTCGATGAGTATTCCTTTCATATTCCCCCCTGTAATTATCAAAGACTGTCAATATATAGACGGGTGCATAACAAATATACTGGGTTCCCCCCCATCAGATATTTTTGTAAAGGGTTATAGTATTATATTAAAATCTGGAGCAAAACATTATATAGGGAAAGTTATTGAGGCCATGGTTGGAGGCGAGCCACCTAATAGTTTATACACTATAATATGCGATGGTAGTTTAGGGGGTGTAGATGTTTTGAATGCACAGAATTTATTAACACACTCTAATATATTTGAAATGTATAAATCCGGGATTAACTGTTCTAGAAACCAGCTTACTCACAATAATTTCACGACCTGGGAATAACTTCTTTTAACCATTTTTTCTTATCTCTCATATAATCTATGTAGGCAATTTGTTTATTATGTGAGCAGTTTCCTTCTGAATGTTCAATGATTGCAATTGATTTATGTTTCCTCTGTTCCTCGATCTGTTCGTAACTATGTCTTACTCTCTTTATAGCATTATCAATAGAGTTTGGTTGAAACGTAACAACCGGGGGGTTAAATTGTCTGTCAAGTTTTAACATATCTGCGCAATTTTCTTTTATCTTAATAGATTTTATTATATTTTTAAATTTAGTGTCGCATATCTCGCCATTTAAGTAATACCTTTGACTATGCTCACTGACTATTATACACGGTTTATTGTTTTTCTCACATACGTCTATTACAAACGATGACAGTGTGTCATATTCTATGAAGTTATGGAAAACTATACACAAATCTGAATTCTTAATGATATCGTAAATAGATTTCGTTGGGTCTTCATTGTTGATTGACCTTCTCATCAAGCGAAACATATTTCTATTGCATATGTTATTTATAAATGGCAATTGTTTCCCGTATGTATGACTTATGTTTACATCTTCGGGTAAATAATTATCTGAGATGTATTTAGTAACGGGTGCAAAATTATCCCAATTAATATCCTCTGCAATAAATACGTTCATCTCTTATGTAATTAATATAACAAAATGTCTTATTATATGTTTTTTATTGTAAATTTTAATATAATTATTAAATAAAATGCACTACTTAGAAATTGTCATCTCTATTGCAATATTACTATGTTCGGCTCTATTGATATATTGCACGACAAATATATTTACTAAATTTGTCAAATACGAAAAACCCCTCGCGCAATTAAAGGTTGAAGATATCAAGTCTCTACCCCTTTTAACCGATAAGGTAGTAGTATTAAGTAGAGAAGATTGTCCTTATTGCACAATGATAAAAGATAAATTAAATTATTACAAGGATTACACCATTGTTACATATAAACCGGATTCGTCCCTTGCGTTTACTCCCGACTTTACAGATATGCCGGTTAATGAAAGAGAATCCGTTAACAAAACCATATCTCAATTTATCATAGATAGTAAACCAGTAGGTCTATTTTTCCCCACTATATTCCACGGGGATAAAGTTGTAGTTGGATTTCCCCCCGACGCCGAATTTAATAAAATATTTAAAAAATAAATCGTTATTGTAATGAACTTTAACAGGATAGTGTCCATCGGCGACATCCATGGGGACTTTAAAATATTTAAGAGACTGTTATATATGTGTAATGTTATTGACAAATCTGGGAATTGGATCGGGGGGTCAACATATGTCATACAATTGGGCGACACTCTAGATGGTAAACGTCCCGGTGTAAGAATGAGTAAAAAATATGCACAAGAAAGCGGGGAACTTGAAATAATTTTATATATACTTATTTTAGACTCGCAGGCAAAATTAAAAGGTGGGAGAGTTATATCTATTTTAGGAAACCACGAACTGTATCCGCATTACTTCGGTGATGACAAACAATTTATAAGGGATTATGTTAAAAAATCAGATATAGATATGTTCAAATTTCATGATATAGATCGTACCACTTTCTTACAGCCCGGTAATATAGGGGGTTCATTGTTGGGTCGTACTAGGCCCTTGATTTTGCAGGCCGGAGAATTTTTATTTATCCATGGTTCTATAACTGATGCAATGATAAAATCCAATATCAGCCCAGGGACGGGGAAAGTAGACATATATAAAATTAATTCGGATGTATCTAAATGGTTAATGGGTAAGGGTAAAGTTCCTCGTTATCTAGAAAATACGGGAAAAGATAATCCGGTATTTTCTAGAGTTTATTCTGAAGACAAAACCCTAACTGTAAATAATTGCAGCAGGATACGTAAACAGATAGATAAGTTTCATAATGCAAACCATGTAGTTATGGGACATTCTACTTATTCTAGTATAAACACAACATGTAAAAGAATGTTAATAAGAACAGACGTTTCTTTATCTAGGGCGTTTGGCGGAGAATTAGAAAATAAGAAATTACAGGCTCTTGAGATATTACAAAATGGCGGCGAACCCGTATTAAATATTATCACCGAAATGGGTAAAAAACCTCTAAAATAAAGTCTTTATTATTTTTTCATAATTATTATCTACATTCTTAGGTACGCCATCGTATATCTTAGCTATTGGTCCGTTGAAGCAGAGCATTGCGATGCTATGCCTGTTCTCAATGTCTAAGGAAATCCATTCTACCTTTTTAAAGAAAGAATACAAATCATTTTTGAATATTTCGAATTTAGTCTTCCATTTGTCATTTTCTATGTCTATAAGACCAAATTCTTTTGAATTCTCTATGTCGGTATCAAAAATGATACCCTGAAATTTCTGAACAATTTTCCCCCTTGTTTTCCCCATAACTAAAAGGTATCCAAATAGTTGATAAAGATCATATTCGTTTTTTCTTACGTTAATTAGTTTCATTCTAGTTTTAATTTCAATGACAATATCATTATGAGATGCGTCATGAAATCCCCTGAGTTCATACTGGGGTAAATCGTGGAATGGAACATACCTATGCAAACAATTATTTCCCTTTGTGTACATTTTAGATTTGATAACAGAGCTTTCGTTGTTATTTCCGCAGTCTTTTTTAATTGAGGAATCCAAGAAGTCTTTTGCCATAGTGATGTCGTTTTCTGTCATTTCATTGTTTTCAGCCTTTAGTTTGTTTATGATATCGTTTTTAACATCATCTATCGTAGACACGTCAGTTATTTTTTTCTTATACCCGGAATATATATCCTTGAGTTCTGAGTCGTATACCCGCGTGTTACCATCTGATTCTATTATACATCCAATCTGGAATAAAATGGCTTTTACCAATTCCTTAGAGTGTCTAGCCAATAGAAGTAGTATAGTTTTATCTTGCGGTTCATAGCGGTTTTTACCGCACGCCGATCCTATATAAGATATCTCTAGGTACTGCATTTATAATGTATATTGTATTTTTTTAAATAGGATCTAATTTGGGTAGCCAACTAGTTTTGAGTGAAACGCACCCAGAGAAAGCTCCAGCTCCAATATGTTCAATACTATCTGGTAGCACGATACTTGTTAATGAAGCACAATTTTTGAACGCCCGTATGCCGATGCTGGTTACGCCATTTGGTATCACAATATTTGTAATGAGGTCGCATCCACTGAACGCCGATGAACCGATTGACTTGAGGTTACCAGGCAAGACAATATTAGTTAAAGAAGTACAGCCGTAAAAAGCATTCTCTCGTATGGTAATTAGATTATCTGGAAATATAACACTTGTAAGAGAATCGCATCCATAGAACGTACCAGCGTTGATCGTTGTTATGTTAGGAGGTATCGCGATATTTGTTAATGAACTACACATGAAGAAGGCGTTGCCTAAAATTTCTGTAAGTCCGATCGGCAATACGATGTTATTTAATGCATTGCAAAATTGAAATGCCATCGAACCAATGCTTATAAGACTGTTAGGTAATACAATTTCTGCGAGAGAATAACATTCATAAAAAGCCATTTTTCCAATATTTGTGAGATTGTTCGAAAGTGAAATATTAGCGAGCGATTTACAGCCACGGAATGCTTCATTCTGGATTGTGATAAGTGTATCAGGACACACGACATTAGCAAGACGATCATTATTATAATAAGCAGAGTCATAAATTGTTCTAATTCCTGCTGATAACGCAATTGATATCACGATTGCTTGGGCATGGGCTTGGAATAATTCGTTTATCGGTGTCCTACACATAGGACAATTGCTTTTTTGACTTGCCCACTTTATAATACACCCACTATGGAAAGCGTGTTTGCAGTCGAGCGATTTCTTATCGTCATCGTCAATTATTGCTTCCATACATATCGCACATTCAATGGTTTCATCTTCTTCGCTCATTATTTCAATAGAACAATCCATTTGACACAATATATAATATATTATTGAATTAAATTTTTAACTATATTTTTTTCCTGTAAATTTTCTGTAAATAATTTTATGGAGATAGCCGGGCTCGAACCCACTCACTTTATAATGTATAGTGTATTTTTTTAAACTTATTTTTAGTAATGAATAAATTGCTAAAAATAAATATTATTAAATAAAAAATATCCATAGAAGTTATATAAACATGGAACGAGCAGCAAATGATATAATTGATATGCTTACGAGACGTAATATTTTCAAACCTGGTATACCTATAGAAAAAAAGATATATTCCGATGTTCCAAAATTTTTAAACCTGCTAGTTACTTTCTTTTACGCCCATGAAATTTTTCACGGACATATAAATGTTCATTATACCGTATGGAAAGATATTATAAATGATAGATTTTCTAAGTTATTGGACTCTTATAATAAGGAATATGAAATTAATAGAAATAATATCAATGATAGAAGAACTAAGATGATTAATTTCGCAAGTGAAATAGATGCACAGAATTTAATGTCAGAGTTGGATGATATGAGTTTAGATCCTAGTGTATCTTCATTGGTTAAGGCTTTGAAGAGGGGAGGTATCGGTAAGAAAAGGCGGCCTAGGAGATAATAAACCTAAAACAACAAGTCTTCCCCCGCGTCTCCAAACCCGGTATTAAATTCAGAGAATACATTTGTACTGTCTAGAGCGGTTCCATATTTTGAAGATGTGCATGCCGGACAGTCCCCTGGAACATCTCCGTAACTAGAATCGTCCATATTTCTTGGTGTACAAGTACATTCAGAAGTGCTTACACAGTTACTTCTTTTTACATAACGGACATTTGTGTGCCCGGTTTTGGTCGTGTATTTTTCGGGTTTAAAGTCCTGTAAGTATCTGCGCCCGTGCTGTTTAAGCATACGTTCTTCTATTTCTGGTATTGTCATCTCACTAACCTTTTTAGGTTTTGTAATGCCTCTGGATAGACCAGTGATCATGGGGCGCGGGATGTCGGTTAATGGAGACACTGAGTCTTCCATATCATCGTCGAGTCCTTCGTATAAAGAAGACATATTGAACGGTGGGCTATTCGGACTTCTTTTTCCGCCGAAGTTCGTGTCATCCTCTCCGAAGTTCGTGTCATCCTCTCCGAAATGGGTGTCATCTCCGCAACTATATTCATGTTCTTCACCGAAATGGGTGTCATCTCCGCAACTATATTCCTGTTCTTCACCGAAGTAATTGTCTCCAAATAAAGTCCTGTGATTATCCTCATTGTAATTAAACTCTACTCCTCGGATAATATAATTGGGTTGTTCTTTAAGGGCGTCATTAAATTTAGACAATATGTCTCCATTTATCCCTTGGCTAATTACATCGCTATAAAACTCCTTGGAGGCCTTTTTTGCCACTGTATTTATCACGGAAGCTACCATGGTACTCTCTACAAACGATATTGTCCCATTTCTAACAACGGGTTTTATGTAGGTTAATCTCTTATCTTCAGAGCTAATTAAGAATATTGGCCACATTTTAAGAGATTCGTCGTCTATTTCTGGGAAAGTCTCTTTCATCCAGGAACCCGATTTTTTCTGACTATTCAATGCCTTCATCATTACATCAGATATGTAACCAGATGAAATTTCTTCCATTGCAGTGTCTATAGGAGGCTCAAACCCTAATTTATCATATTCCCTCGCGGCCGCAATTACTTCCGGTGGGGCGGGCATATAATTTCCCTGATACTCTTCCCTTAGATATTCAAATGCTTCAATATCGTCCGCCGACGTTTCCTCGCTACAATTCTTAGATTCTTCAAATGTGTTCATATCACTCTGTATGTATACCCAATTGGCATCCCCTTCCGTAACAGTTTTCATTCCAACTTGTTTATCACCCTCTTCCACTTCTTTGAATCTATAATACTGTATCATTGGGTTGCTGCCTGAACCAGTTACCGCTTTTATCACAAAACCAGTTGCTGTGCACTCCGTATATAGTCTTTCAAGAATTTCACCTGTTTCAGAGCCGTCTGCATCTAGAGTTCTCACTGGACTAGAGGGGCGAGATGACCGCGGACTAGATGATCTAGATGGGATTGGGTCAGTTGACGACCCCGCCCCGGGAGAAGAACCAGATGAAATTGCGGATGTATCAGGGACGCCACTTTTATTTAAACACATCTTTATTTGGTCATCAGACAGGTTAGTTATCATCCAGTTTATTATACTCTCTGTGGTTAGGTTGTCAAAAAATTTTAACGTGGCTGCGCTCATTTATTATTACTTTTACATTTTATTTTTAGTTTTATTTTTATACATTGCATGAGCCTCATTTACAATACTTGGGTTGCTTATACCGATAAGTAGTAATTCTTCTAGATGGGTCTCGGGGTAAGCTCCATATACATAGATTAGGTCCAATACCTTTTTATTGATTTTTTCTTTTTGAGAATCTAGATAAAATTCATCTGCAATTTTTCTCTTTACAGCATCTGATACTAAATTACTTGACGCAAGAGATTTTATACATTTTACAAGATTATCTTTTAATCTATAATCGTCTTTGAATGTGATTGCAGTAGTCCCCGTTTCATTTAGATAATTTTTTCTGAGAGTTGGTATCAGTTCAAACTTACTATGCAAGTCTGACATATACTTTGATAGAGATACATCTATATCAAGTTCTTTGAATGTTTTTTCTGATGCCCATGGTATTATATCTTCTTTCATATTTAGATCCTGGTTTATGTCTGTATCATATAAGATTTCAGAATCGGGGTACGGTGTAATCATATTTGTTTCCTGGTCAGCCTGGAATCCAGCCTCTATAAATTTAATAGGGAGATCATTTCTGGGGAATGTAAATTCCCTATTGTATATTTGACTAAACTGAACAAGTTCTGGTATTCCCTCGCGTATATACATTCTACCATTTGAAGGATTCTTGTAGTAAATCTGATACATTCCTCCCCTGACAGGAATACAATGTTCTTCTAACCGTACTATATTACCATTTTTATTTATATTACAGTCTATAGAACAGCTTTTGATTATTTTTTCGAAATCATTATTAATTGCATACTTTTTAATAGATGATTGCAACATTTTTTGATCTATGCTATCAACTGCTAAATTTTTCCAATTGCCTATCTGATTAACCGCGTCGTCGTCTTCCCCTTCTCCGGGGAATACGGAGTAGTGCCTATATATGTCAACATATTGTTCGTCTCTAGGTAAATTAGAATGACTGCAATACCTAGACGCCCTTGCAAGAATTTGTTCAATCCTAGATTCGTTCCACCACGGGTCTGTTATATGAACCTGTCTTACATTCTTGAAGGATACTCCTTCCATGACGGATCTTGTTCCTAAAATAACCTTAAGCAAATTCCCATCTGAATTCTCGGGAGAATTAAATGTATTTCTAGCCCTCTTTATTAAAGCCCCGGTTGGGTCTTTAGATTTAGTTTCAGAACTCCATATAAAATATTTATTACTTGCCTTACTGCTATCACCCTGGAAATTTATGAACCCAAGTGCTTCTAATATAATAGACAGGGGTTCTACGCCATATTTTAACCAATTAGAGAATATAAATACAGGTCCTTTACTACTTAGAGTTAATTCTATTATGGATGCAAATTTAGTTGAAACCGTTTTAACGTATTCTATAATGTCTGTGTTCGTTCCTTTAATAGATCTAAGATTTTGCCTAAATGTCTGCAAGGCAGTTTTCTTTTCTGCCAGGGTCTTATTTACCGTTTCGCCTATCTTAGGAAGTGTTATGTTTGAATATTGTTGAGTGGTTACAAACATCCCAGTTATCTTATCGTCCTCTGTATTATCGTAGTTTCCTAGAAGTACGTTTTCGTAGTTACTGTTTCCAGTTTCTCCGGGTTTTGTTAATTGTTTGTCTTTTGAGATATCCGAATACAATGCATCGATGTAGTCTAGTTTATGTTTACTGGAGAATGGGTGCTGAATTGTTATAATTCTTTTATAAGGATAAGCATTTGGGTTACCTCCCTTGAAATAAGAAATATACCCCGAGCAAATGTAACTAATAAGGTCCTGATTTATTACGCATGAGTTATCTTTAATCCAAGTTGCAGGCTTTGCTTGTTTATCACACACTTCTTCGCCGTCAACTATTTTTTTCTCACCTATAAAATACTTGTAGAAATCTATATCTTTAATAGGAAACGGGAGTCTTGGCCTTAACAAATTAATTGTTAGCGCCAATTCATATGGATTATCATATATAGGTGTAGCAGACATAAGAACTAATTTTAAATTTGGATGAAAATAATACCTTATGGAATCGTATAGTTTTTTATAGAATGTTCCCCCTGCACTCACTAGTCGTTGTATTTCGTCTATTATCAGGAGCCCGTTTTCTCTAAATAAGCCGGAATCATTTAAGAGCATTTCATTTTTAATAAATTGTCCATTTTTTCCCGTTTTGTATAATGATTCTATGAATTTATTATGACTAATAATTTCGAATGTTCTTATTATATTACCCCTAATGATTTCCTGGTATTTCCTGAGTTCAAGTGTTAACTTAGCTACCTCATTTTCCTGAGTTTTAAATTGTTTCGCCAATGAAGGAGAATTGTCTCCATTGTTAATCATAACTTCTAATCTATACATTTTTGCAATTTCAGATTCTAGTACTTTCTGTCTTTTATTAAGGAGAGAGTTTTTGGTCTCAGATACATAAATGTCCCTTTCTAACTCTCCATCTCCTTTTTTTATTAAACAAAACGATGGACATGAAACAAACTTACCATTTCTTATTTCACCCGAAATCTCTTCGTAATATTGATCTATAAGCGGAGCTGGGACAGCATATATTATTCTATGGTTTGTTGCATTCTTGAGGGATTCAGCAACTACTATAGATGTGCACGTTTTTCCGGAACCTAGTCCGTGGTATACAAGTAAATTATTAAAATTGCTAGACGGCCCCATTATTTGACCCATAAATTTTTGCTGTGGTCCTAGAGACATATCGGTTGTCTTACAAATGTCGTCATTTCCGAGATTTATATAGTTATCTGAAAATGTAAATGGACTATCTTCTACAAATGCATCGTCCGAATACTTTTCATCTACAAATTCTAAAAGGTCGTTATTATTGAATTTATCTAAGTCATTTAAATTTTTAAATTTCATATTTTCACATTTTATATGATATTTATCTCTATCTTCTGGATTTTTATAATAATACTGTATACAATCCATTTATTATTATAGACATAATATTTATATTTATAATATTAAATTTGGGGGATAATAATTGGAGAGATCACTTTATCAACAAAACAATAATTAAAATAAATATAAAAACGGCGAGGCCAATAATTATTTTATTTCTCATGGCGAGGTCTTCTTCCGCCTTTTTCAGTTTTGTCTCTAATTCTTTCTTTTGTGTCGTAAGCTTTTTAGTTACCGAGTCTAGGGTCGTTATTTCTTCCACAGCCTTATCGACGATCTCAGCCACCCTCCCCGTCGCCCCCACCGACAACGAAGACAACGATGCCTCTAAATCGGATATTTTGCCGGTTAATGTTGTTTTGTCAGACCTTAAAGTTTCTATTTGTTCTCCCAAAGAAGCAATAGTAGTGTCTAACCCGGATATTGATTCGTTTAATTCTGTTACATTTTCCTCATTCGCCTTCTGCGCCTCCTCGTGATTCTTGATTAACTCATCACGCGCCGCGGCGCATTCCGTAGTCGCCGTCACCGCCGCTTCCGCCGCTGCCTTCACCGCCTTATTCTCTAGATCACTTGTTAAATTTGCGTTGCCAGACCTTAAAGGTTCTAGTTGTTCTTTCAAAGACTTAATGGTAGCGTCTAACTCGGTTATTGTTTTTCCGTGCGAATTCAAACTTTCGTTTAATGATGTTTTTTTAGACTCTAAAATTTCTATTTTTTCTCTCAAATCAGTAACGGTAATTTCTAACCCATGTATTGTTTCTAGGTAGTATTGTATTTGTTGGGCTAACATGGACTCCTCCTCCTCGCTCTCCGCCAATTCTTCTTGCATCCGATCAACAGTTCTACGCAAATCATATATTACCGCATCCGAACTTGTCTTGAGATTACGTAGTGAATCTACATATTGCTTTATATTAGCGTCGTTGGGGCCACCCAATAACCTATTTAAGCCAACTGACCTTCCCAAAATTGTAAAAAATTCAACTGCCAAACTTACGTATTCATTGCTTTTATAATGTCCAGACATTAACTCTGCCATGGTCGAAATAATCCATTCTTCATTATTCTTCAAGTGACGTAAAGCATAAGAAACAATTATAATAATTTGTCTCCTCTGCCAGATAATAAAACTTACGTCACGGGGATCACCTCTCGATAAAAGACCTTCGGGGTTAGTTGGTTCCATAGCACGAAAAATTTCGGACCATTTTGCAGTGTTTAACGAAAGTCCATGTTCACTTTTAATTTCTTCTCGAATCTCGGCTGGGATAGTTTCGTAGACCCACCCAGGCATCTTCTCATCTTTAACTATAGTGAGAATAACTTCTTTTGCCTTAACCGTAAAAGTTTCGACATCTGTATCGGGTGGCATTACTATGTCTTCCCTGACCAGCTGGTGCGCAACGCCCGTATCCGCCGCGCCCACCGCGCCCAGCGAATGTATTGGGCCGCCCTCGTAGCCCGCCGTATCCGCCGCGCCCAGCGAATGTATTGGGCCGCCCTCGTAGCCCGCCGTATCCGCCGCGCCCAGCGAAT
>Ga0115007_10000630_pt1 | contig 23412 bp, 24 predicted proteins | sample ArcOceMetagenome_2_FD_87166 | JGI IMG/M metagenome (GOLD analysis project Ga0115007, IMG submission 87166) | Marine eukaryotic phytoplankton communities from Arctic Ocean - Arctic Ocean ARC135M Metagenome | ecosystem: Environmental > Aquatic > Marine > Oceanic | place: Arctic Ocean | collected...
ACTTGATCCGTTAAGCCGGTTTCAACAATACGCCCCTGACGCATCACAATAAGTCGCTGAGCCAGTAAACGAGCGACCGCCAGATCATGAGTCACAATAATCACCGCCAAGCCCCTCTCCGTAACTAAGTTACGCAAGAGGTCTAATAACCGAGCTTGAACGGATACATCTAGGCCACCAGTGGGTTCATCCATAAAGATTAAGCGCGGGTGTGTGACTAAATTGCGCGCGATCTGTAACCGTTGCTGCATACCACCGGAGTAGGTAGTCGGCTTATCATCAATACGACTTACATCCAGTTCTACATCCTTCATCCAGCGCAGGGCCGTAGCGCGTAAATCACCGTAGTGACGGTTTCCGGTTGCCATTAAGCGCTCGCCTATATTGGCCCCGCCTGAAACGCCCATCCGTAAACCATCACGTGCGTGTTGATGCACGATGCCCCATTCGGTACGTTGCAAATGGCGTTGCTGTGCTTCTGGAAGCTGGTATAGGTTAATCCAATCGCCATTGGCTTGGCGGTAGTTAATACTGCCTTGGTCTGGCGGTAAACGCGCTGATAAGGTGTTTAGCAGTGTCGATTTACCAGACCCTGATTCCCCAACAATTCCTAATACCTCACCGGGGTATAGGTCGAAATTAATATCGATACAGCCCTTTCCCGCACTATAAAGCTTAGTCAGCTGCTTAACATCTAATAAGGGTTCGTTTTGAGTCGACGATTGGGTGAGTGTTTCATTCATTATTTATCGACTCCTCGGTCGCTATTTGACGCTACGGGACTCTCTGCTTGGCTCTCGACTCTACCCCGACAATAGTCGGTATCAGAGCAGATGAAGCTGCGATGACCTTGATCGTCTAAAATCACCTCATCCAAAAAGCTGTTGGATGAGCCACAGATGACACAGTGCTCTTCCCACGTTTGCACTTCGAATGGATAGTCATCAAAATCGAGACTTTTAACGTCGGTATAAGGAGGCACCGCATAAATGCGTTTTTCTCGCCCGGCACCAAATAATTGCAATGCAGGAGAGCGGTCCATTTTCGGATTATCAAACTTAGGGATCGGAGAAGGATCCATCACATAGCGATTATTGACTAACACCGGATAAGCATACGCTGTAGAAATATGCCCGTACTGGGCGATATCTTCATACAGTTTGATATGCATAACCCCGTAGTCTTCCAGTGCATGCATCTTTCGTGTTTCCACTTCACTGGGCTCGATAAAACGAAGGGGATCAGGTATCGGCACTTGATAAATCAGGATTTGATCTTCTTTAAGCGGCTTTTCAGGAATCCTGTGGCGCGTTTGAATGATGCTGGCTTCTTCTGTTTTTTCAGTAGTTTCTACGCCAGTGAGATCAGTAAAGAATGCCCGAATACTGACCGCATTTGTTGTATCATCTGCACCTTGGTCAATGACTTTAAGTACATCCTGCTCACCAATGACGGCTGCGGTCACTTGCATGCCACCAGTTCCCCAGCCATACGGCATGGGCATTTCACGCCCACCAAAAGGTACTTGATAGCCCGGAATGGCAACGGCTTTCAGTAACGCACGGCGAATCATTCGCTTTGTTTGCTCATCTAAATAGGCGAAGTTGTAACCGTCTCGCACTTTACTAGCGTGCACAGTCTGATCCGACATTAGACCTCTCCTTCACAGTCGTTTGACTGGCTTTCTTTACGTAAGCGGCGTAACAGCTCAAGTTCTGATTGAAAATCGACGTAATGCGGCAACTTAAGATGCGAAACAAAACCTGCCGCTTCTACATTGTCACAGTGAGACAGCACGAACTCTTCTTGCTGAGCTGGTGATGAACGTTCTTCATCGTAGTCGTCTGCTTGTAATGCGCGATCTAACAAGGCCATTGACATTGTTTTTCGTTCGCTTTGCCCGAAGCCTAAACCATAACCACGCGTAAAGCGGACCTCTCCATCTGACTGACGTGTAAAGCCGTTCACCATCTCACACTCACTGATTTCAATGGTGCCAATATCAACCGCAAAGCCCAGTTCGTCCGGCAGGATGGAGACATCAACCTCGCCAATACGAATCTCGCCAGCGAACGGATGATTGCGTCCATAGCCACGTTGTGTGGAGTACCCCAAGGCCAGCAAAAACCCTTCATCACCCCTGACGAGCGATTGAAGACGCGCACTACGGTTGCTTGGATACGTAGGTGGGTCCTGTGTGATATCCGAAGGCGTTTTCTGCTGATCGGTTTCAGTAACAATTAAGTTTTCTTGTTCTAACAGATCCATGACATGAGGGACGGGTTCACTCAGTGAGATCTCATCGGATGAGAGCTGTGCAGTTCCAACCCCTGAGACTTCTACTCCTTCGACCTCCCCTTCAGCCAATAGCTTAAAATCTAGTAAACGGTGCGTGTAATCAAACGTAGACCCTAAAACCTGACCACCGGGTAAATCTTTATAGGTCGCTGATATACGCCGATCGACCCGCATGTTAGCGGTATCCAGTGGCTCACTTGTATAGAAGCGACTGAGTGTCGTTCGATAAGCTCGCAGCAAAAAGATGGCTTCCACTAAATCACCGGCCGATTGCTTAATAGCTAGTGCGGCTAGTTCACGATCATAAACAGAACCTTCTGTCATAACCCGGTCAACGGCGAATGAGAGTTGTTGTTCAATCTGAGGGACTGTCACTTCAGCATGTTGTGTATCCCCTCGTCGACGTTTGGCTAACAGGTCGTGCGCATTGCGAATCGCCTTCTCGCCTCCTTTAACGGCTACATACATGAAAGCACCTCCACATGAGTAGTTCTGGGAATACAGACCATTGAACAGCCCGCCGTAATAATAAGATCAAGACCTAACGGAAAGGGATCGGGTCGTTTTTGTAGATAGTCTAAGACCGCGGCGGATAACGTATTGATCGATAACAAGTGCGTGCTTGAAATACCCGGGCCTGAGAGTCGTAATTTAATGGCACCGCTTATTTCATTTCCCAACTGAGCAGTTTGAAGAAGCATTGTGCAATTAGTTTCGGGGTATTCAGCGCTACCACGTGAAAAGAGCGAAAGATCGAGTAATGTTTCAGCTGTACATAAAGCAAAATTCGCTTCTACGCGATTGCCTGTAAATTTAGTGCCTGTATGAAACGCTAAATTCTTACGGATACCGGGCAGGTCAAATTCAGGGGCAAGCCATAGGGACGTTGATTGATCGAGTAGCATTTGGCAGGCAGCGAAAGCCGCTGGCGATAGTATGAGTACACCCTTATCTTCAGTTATATGCTGAATAACTCCAGGTTCGCTCATCGCTTTTAGTAATAAACGAAACGTCTGCTGCGCATTGGCGACTTGATCCGTAAACCCTGTCACGAGCTCTGGAGCGTTAACTGGTTGGGAGCTAGCTTTATCCATCACAGTTAATCCTCCCCTCTGACAAGCGTGAAGAAATCCACTTTAGTGTTAGCGCTTTGCTGTTGTTTCTTTATTCGATCTTGCAAAATAATTTTCTCTAAAGGCTTAATAACATCATTTAAAATCAATGTAGTTAGCGATTCTTCCTGAAGTAATGCATCAACCTTTGCGGCTCGTAATGCATGATCTTTCTTACGTCCAGCAATGTAGCTGTACCCCAAAGAACCTTCGGGTGAACGCACGACGCAGCGAGTAATCGTCATATCACCCAAATTAAACTGGTCGCCTTTTGCCCCCATTCTCGCCCGAACTTGTGTTAGCCCTACTTCTGGCTTACGAATCACCTCAAACTCATAGCTATTCGTACCCGATTCAGACAGTGCCATGAGTTGCTCAGTAGGCGCTTTTGCGAGTATTGACATCCATCGCTGACGCTCTGTTACTGATATTTCGTTGCTCACATCCATAGGAGTGTCTTTGTTTATATCGTGATTCATGAAGGCTCCACGCTGTACTCAAAAAGATCACTGCGACTTAGCGCGACGGAATACTCAACCAACTGTGTTGAGCCATTTAAAAAATTCTGGGTATGCACTTCCATCACGGGGATGCCACGCCCAATACCGAGTTGTTGGCACTCTTCCAGTGAAGGCATACGGGCACGTAATCGAGTACACCCTCGACGTAGGCTTAATTGGTGATGCTCGCGTAAAAATTGATGTAATGAACCGCTTTGAAAGTGGCTTAATGATTCTTGCGATACGTTAAATAAATAGTGATGAATAAGGCAGACAGGATCATTTTCAATAAAGCGCCGGGTCGTTAGTTTGACTATTTGAGGACTAATAGGTTGTGATAACTTATTGATTAGCGCTGCTGGCAGCGTGTCTGCACAACACTCGATGACTTCTGTTTCCAGCGAGAGTCCTGATTGACTCAAATTATAGGAAAAGGCCGCTTTATCATGCAGCGCGTAATCAATCGGTTCTTTAACAACGCGATTACCGATGCCTTGATACCGGCGAACTAAACCATCTTGCACCAGTTCATCGATAGCCCTTCTTACCGTGTGACGATTAACGTTAAAGCGATCGGCATATTGTTTTTCAGGAAGTAGAAGGTCGCCGGTATTGTAATCGTTATCAATTTCTTCTCTAAGCTGTGACGCGATTTTTTGGTAAATAGCCATGACTGTATACCTATCAAATAAAGGCTTTACGTAAACGCTGGGACAGTAAGTCAGTTAAGGTGACGCAAATAATAATAACGATCATCACCGCGCACGTTTGCTGAAACTGAAAGCCACGTATACTTTCCCAAAGAATGACGCCAATCCCTCCTGCACCAACCATACCCACGACTGTGGCTGATCGAACATTAGATTCAAATCGATATAATGAATAAGAGATCCAGAGCGGCAATACTTGGGGAATAACGCCATACAGAATTTGTTCAAAAATATTGGCACCGGTCGCTCGTACACCCTCAACCGGTCGAGGGTCTATCGCTTCGACAGCCTCTGAAAACAATTTAGCCAGCACGCCTGTGGTATGGATAAAGAGTGCAAGTACGCCCGCAAACGGGCCAAGACCTACCGCCACCACAAACAGCATGGCAAATACCATCTCATTGATAGCGCGAGTCGCATCCATTAAACGACGCACAGGCTGATAGATCCAAATTGGCATGAGGTTTTCAGCACTCAAAATACCGAATGGAACCGATAGAACAATAGAAAGAACGGTGCCCCATAACGCTATATGAATCGTCGTGATCATTTCTTCTAGGTAGTAATTAAGATCATGAAAGTCAGGAGGAAAAAAGTCCGATGCGAACTCAGCCATATTATCCGCATCTTCAAACAGCATTGACGGATTCATCTCCGCTTCTTGCCAGCCCCACCCAAGCAGAAGAAACAAAACAGCCCAACTCACAGCGCCAAACCAGTTAAACGGCTTCTGTGGGATAGTGATGGTATTATTGGGTGCGGTAATAACCTTGTTCATCGCTCTTCTCTTTAGAAGCATGTGTATTCCAAACATGCACATTTGAAGCTTGCGACCTGTAAACCAATAGGCATGCTAATTCAGTTTATTTAGGTGCAGAGCTAAGGAGATAAAATTGACAGTGTAAGAAACGAGGCAGCCATATAGCTGCCTCGAAAGACTTATTGAGCCACTGATGCAAGCGCATCCATGCGACGGTTAAGCTCAGAAAGTTGATCATCAATCTGTTTGATCTTCTCGGCCTTGTCGTCAGCGGCCATATCAGAATCATTCACTAGTTTGATGCGATCTTTGAACAATACCAACTGACGGATTGGCAGCAATTGATCATCGCTAGATGCTTTGAACGGTGCCCACTGTAATGCTTTCAGAACATCCAGCTCTTCTGCACTATTGGTTTTGCCGTAAGTCATAAAGAAATCATAGATTTTTCCTTTAGCACTTTCAGGCAGATTTTTACGCCATACGATTGGATCAGAAGGGATTAATGGCGACTTCCAAATGATTTTTACTTTATCGAACTTATCCGGGTGCGTTGATTTAATACGATCAACGTTTTCTGTATTGTTGGTAGCAATATCAACTTGCCCATTAGCCACGGCTAAAAAGTTCGATTCATGGCTAGAGTTAGTCATGCGTTTAAATACTTTCTTAGCATCCACACCATTCTTAGCAAATACATAGTATCCAGGTACTAAGAAGCCCGATGTTGAGTTAGGATCGCCATTGCCGAAAGATAACTCAGAGCTATACTTAAGCATGTCTTCTACTGAATTTATTTTATCGTTTGATTTAGCAGCTAACAGCACACTCCAATAGCCTGGGTTGCCTGTAACATCAACTGTTTGAGCAAAGATCTGTCCGCCTGCACGATCTACAGCTTCCATGGCTGATTTATTGCCGTACCAAGCCACATCGACTTTATCAAAGCGCATACCTTGGATAATGCCAGCGTAGTCAGAAGCGAAGAATGGTTTGATTTCCATGCCCAGTTTTTTAGACATATCGGCTAAGAATGGGTCCCAAACAGTTTTTAAATTCTGAGAAGATTCTGTAGAAATGATGCCAAAATTAAGCGTTTTCATCTCTTCTGCCTGCGCAGAAGTCATTCCGGTTAGCGCTGATGTCATGGCGATACCCGCGGCCAACTTCACGAACATTTTTTTAAGTTTCATGGTAGCTTCCTAGTCGTTTGATTTAAATTTTATTGAGTTACTGGGCTTGGGCTTGATTGAAACGAGGCTGTACTTTTCTTAATGGGACCCTTACTGGCTGAGCAATCTGAGGGGGGAAGTCTTGATAGCCCGCCTCATTAATTTTTGCTCCATATAGCTCAGTCAACACGCCTAAACTTAAATGCTCGATAGGCTCATCAAAGAAGACTTCTCCCTCCTTTAACGCAACAGCACGTCGGCAGTATTTTTGGGCATAGTCGACTTGATGCAGAGTAACAAGGACGGTAACCCCTAGGGTTTCGTTAATGTCTTGCAGGGTTTCCATTACTAAACGGGAAGATTCTGAATCTAGCGAGGCGATAGGTTCATCGGCGAGAATAATTTCAGCTTTTTGCATTAATGCTCGGGCTATCGCTACACGCTGTTGCTGACCACCCGAGAGTTCAGATGCGCGCATTAATGCGAAGTCTCTAAGACCTACTTGTTCAAGTGCGTTGAGTGCTTCTATTTTCTCAGCAGCTGAAAACCAACCTAATAAACTGCGCCATGTTGGGATACGGCTCAAATCACCAATAATGACATTGGTAAGGACGCTGAGACGGTTAACAAGATTGAACTGTTGAAAAACATTACCGATACGAGCACGTGATTGACGAATATCTTGGGCAGCACGGCCATTGGTTTGAATTTTTTCCCCAAGTACTTCGATTGATGAACTTGACTGCTTATCAGCTAAGGTAAGGGCCGACAAGTTACGCATTAAGGTTGACTTTCCTGAACCAGAAGAGCCGATCAATGCAACCATTTCACCCTGAGCTACTTCAAGGCTGACCCCTTTTAAAACCGGAACATTGGCAAAGCTTTTATAAAGCCCTGTTACTTTGATCGCTCGCATACATCATTCCTCAATGTTGATGTATGCGAGTCTAGAACCCCTCTGTTACAAGCAGGTTATCTAGACATGTCGTTTTTATGATGTTTGTATGTCGGCGATGTAACATGAAGTTTATGTGACTAAATAGCGCGTTTTGTACTTCGTATTACGGACTTTTGAAAAGCAGGTCTACCGATATATCGAGCTCCTCTAATTGCATCGCTTTCACTTTCGCAAGATGGTTATCTAAGGCTAGCGGCCACCCTGTGCTCATAATGGCGTTATTCATGGGTTGCGGTAATGGCCATGGTAGACGCCCACAAAGCTCCGACAACGTAAGCGTGCTTAAGTCGCGAGATAACAAATACTCACCCTGATCCGCACGATGAATAATGTGCTGCGCCGACAAAATCTGCACATACGTATCCCAACCACTTTGATCTAATCCAGGCACGTTCTGAAGTAATTCATCGTCAGACAGCGTTTTTCCACTTTGCTGCGCTACCCATAACGTATGCAAAACCCCCATAACCGTGTGTAAGTGCGAGAATTCACGAGTGCGATCTAAGGTTTTATACACCGTTAAAGCACGAGTAAGCTCTGCACCCAATAAAATGATCACCCAACTAATAAAGATCCACACTAGAAATAAAGGAACCGCAGCAAACGCGCCATAAATAAGCTCATAGGATGGAAACTGAGTCGCATAAAAGGCAAACCCTCTCTTCGCCGATTCAAATAAAACAGCTACAACTACCCCACCGATAAAGGCATTACGTACCGGCACTTTACAATTAGGTACAGCCACATAAAGCAAGGAAAAAGCAACAGAAGACAACACGACGGGCAAGAATAAGAGCAAACGCCCTTTACCTACCAGCTCCGTAGCATCTGAGATAAAAGGTAAGCTGGCAATATACGAGGTAACAATCAATCCAAGACCAATCAAAATGGGCCCTAAGCTTAATACCGCCCAATACAACAGAAAACTAGAAACCCCTTTGCGCTGATCTGTAACTCGCCAAATTCGATTAAAGGCTACCTCAATATTACGCATCATCATAATTGACGTTATTGCCAAAAAACCAACACCTACACCAGTGAGGCTTTTTGCTTGCCCAGTAAATTCCTTTAAATAATCCTGCATTACCTCGCCAGTTGTCGGTACAAAATTGGCGAAAATCCACCCTTGCACTTCATCGCCATAGCCATTGATAGAGGGAATAGCTGAGATCATCACATAAGTCACCGTCATCAGAGGCACGACAGCAAACAAAGTAGTATAAGTTAAGGCCGAAGCGTTAATCACACCGCCGTTATTAACAAACTGTTTGATTAAATAACGGACAAACCCTATTAAGGTTGAATCCCAGAATACTTTCATTGAGAGAAATTCCTTTCTGTAACTTTGTTGCGTAGGTCTTGGCGTATACAATACAAGCTTTATAGCATAACTACTCTTTTACGACCTGTGTATTAGAATCAGTGTTTTACAACTGTTTGACAAGGAATTGACATGAGCCAAGTAACAATTTTCCATAATCCACGCTGTTCTAAATCTCGTGAAACACTAGCACTTTTAAACGATAAAGGTATTGAACCTACCGTCGTAGAATACCTAAAAAACGTACCTAGCAAAGATGAACTAACCGCTGTGATTGCCGCGTTAGCTATTACCCCTCGTGAGTTGCTACGAAAAAAAGAAGCCGAATATAAAGCATCAGGCGCTGATAATTTATCGCTAAGCGACGATGAGCTAATAGGTATCATGTTAGAAAACCCTAAATTGATTGAGCGCCCCATCGTGATCAAAGATGGTCAAGCCCGTATTGGTCGCCCGCCAGAATCTGTTTTAGAGATTCTTTAACGTGAACTCGCCTTATGTATTAATCCTTTATTACAGTAGTCATGGCGCTACCCGTGACATGGCCAAACAAATAGCACGCGGGGTGGAACTGTCAGGCCTTGAGGCCAGAATCCGTACAGTCCCGGCTATTTCAACCGTATGTGAATCGACAGCTCCCACTATACCCGTTGATGGTGATATATATTGTGAAGAAGCAGATCTGCGTGATTGTGCAGGTCTAGCGTTAGGCAGTCCAACTCGTTTTGGCAATATGGCGGCGGCGCTCAAATACTTCATCGACTCTACAAGCAGTCTGTGGATGTCAGGCGCTTTAATCGGCAAACCAGCCAGTGTGTTTAGCTCAACATCGAGCCTACACGGCGGCCAAGAAACGACTCTTCTCAGTATGATGTTGCCGCTAATGCACCACGGTATGGTTATTACCGGCATTCCTTACAGTGAAACCACCTTACTGACGACACAAAGTGGTGGGACTCCTTACGGAGCGACACACTTAGCGGGGCAAGACAGTAAACGCGCCCTAGACAAGGATGAAGTTACGCTATGCCAAGCACAAGGCAAGCATCTTGCTCTTATCGCGAAAAAGCTGCAGGAGTCATAATGCGCTCGTTACAAACAAAAGTACGCATCACCCGCGGCCTGACCGTCTTTTGCTATGTCAGCTTATTAGTGCTGTTTACAGCTTGGTATTTAATTATCCACCCAGTCAATACGGCTAATCCTTGGGTAATTTGGCTGATTCATTTTCTACCTTTAGCATGCTTTTTGCCTTCTATTCGCAGTGGCAACCCCCGCAGTCACGCCTGGCTATGCTTTATCTTACTGCTTTATTTTAACGAGGCAGTGCTTGCCGCAGCCACCAATCCAGAAACACGGTTGTTCGGCCTACTGTACTCTGCGCTAGTCGTTGTTTTATTCATCGCAGCAATGATGTACGCGCGCTGGGCGAGCCAGTATGCACGACAAGCGACTTCCGTTTAAATGCGTATAGAGGAAAGCGTTTTACATGTTTGATGTAATTAAGATACGTCGGGACTTCCCTATTCTAGCCACTCGAATCAACGGGAAGCCTCTGGTTTATCTCGACAATGCAGCGACGACACATAAACCGCGTGTCGTCATGGATCAGATAGCTCGCTTTTACAAACTGCAAAACAGCAACGTACACCGTGGCTCTCATACACTGTCTAATCATGCTACCCGTGAGTTTGAATCCGCTCGTGTAAGTGTTGCTGAATTCATCGGCGCCGATGACCCAACACAAGTAATTTGGACAAAAGGAGCCACCGAAGCCGCAAATCTTTTAGCCTATTCGCTGGGTGAATTACTCATTAATACCGGCGATGTAATCCTAGTTTCAACCATGGAACATCACGCCAACATTGTCCCTTGGCAACAAACAGCTATTCGTAAAGGCGCGGTGATTATCGCAATCCCATTAACTCCTCAGCATGAACTTGATATGCAGGCTTATCAACGCCTGTTAACAGAGCACAAACCGAAAATAGTCGCCTTAACGCATGCCTCTAATGCATTAGGTGTTATTAATCCAATTACGGCGTGCTGCTCGCTCGCTAAAGAAGTTAATGCTGTGACTGTCATCGACGGCTCTCAAGCCATTGCGCATATTCCTATTAATGTAAAACAGATAGGATGTGACTTTTACTTCTTTTCTGGGCATAAATGCTACGCCCCTGGCGGCGTTGGCGTTTTATGGGGCAATAAACCCTTACTCGAAGCCATGCCTGTATGGCAATGCGGCGGCGAAATGATTACGCATGTCAGCTTTGAGCAAACCACATTCAATACGCTACCTTTTAAGTTTGAGGCAGGTACACCGCCAGTTGCCGATGCATTAGGGTTGGCTGCTGCAATGCAGTATCTGTCTCAGTTAGACCGGTTGGCCATTATGTCGCATGAAACAGAAATGCGGCGCACAGTGGTTGACCGCTTGTCACTCTATCCTGAAATCACCCTTTATGCGCCGCATGCCGACAATGTTGGTATTGTCTCATTAAGCATTCAAGGAGTGCATCATCAAGATGCGGCCTTACTGTTAGATGAGGAAGGTTTAGCCGTAAGAACCGGTCATCACTGTGCCATGCCATTGATGCAGTCGCTATCGATATCAGGCACATTGCGAGCTTCTTTTGCTCTTTACAACACGTTAGATGAAGCGCATCAATTTGTAGAACACATTATTAGTTTAATCCCGACAATAGCGACGCCTAAGTTAACTCAGGCACTGAAACCAGATACGCCGTCTCCAGCCGAGGATAACGACCTATCTTGCATTAACTTTCCGCGTATCAGTCAGTTAGAAGCATTTGATCAAGCACTTTTTGCCGCGTCGAACCAACACAAAAAACTCGCTATGCTGCTGTCCTGCGGTGATGACTTTGAACCATTACCCGCTGTTTATCATACTCAAAATTTTCAAGTAAAAGGTTGTGAGTCGGATATCTGGTTAGTAGATAAGCACCAAAAGGTTAATGGGCTCACTTACTTCTCATTCGCTGTTGATTCTAATGCTCGCATTATGCATGGATTAGCCCTATGGGCACTGACTTTTTTACAGGGTAAGTCGGCTAGTGAAATACAGAATTTTGATCTTAGCGAGACGTTAGCCTCGAGAGCTTTACATCGCTTTATCAGCCCTTCCCGAACGAACGGTTTACACTCGATTGTTGACGCTATTAAACAGTCCACCTTCAAACATCAATAGCAAAAACCTAACTTGGCGGTCAATTAGATCCCCCCAAACTCTTGATCTTTTCTACTCAATAGTCGAAGATTCGATATATCTAGAATATTCAATATTCGTATACGAGTAATGTACCCGCTTTACGAAAGCCGCTCGTGATTAATCAGCGACTAAACGGCTACTTCAAGAATATTCGCCTTTTGCGTTTTCTAACGTTTTTACTTATGACCAGACAAGCGATAGCCACATGAACTTAAATGACGTCAGCCTGTTTATACGGATTGTAGAGACAGGGAGTTTTACCTCGGCTGCTGAAAGCCTAGGTATACAAAAATCAACGATTAGTCGACGGATAGCTCAGCTTGAAGACGATCTAGGTGTTAGATTGCTGCAACGAACCACGCGCAAACTAAAGTTAACAGATGATGGTGAAGAGCTTTTCTCGCGCTGCCAACCATTAATTAATGAACTAGAGACCGCCAGTGATCAACTGTCAGCAACGCAGGAAGATCCTCGTGGTCGTTTACGTATCACGATGCCGTCTGAGTTAGGCGTCTTCATGATGAACGATATCGTATCTACATTTATGCAGCGTTATCCTAAAATTCACTTAGAAGTTGAGCTTAGCACGCGTTTAGTCGACTTAATTGAAGAAGGTGTTGACCTAGCCATTCGTGTAGGTGAATTAGCTGATTCTAGCCTTATTGCACGCCGTGTTGCACATGTGTCACGTGCACTTTACGCTTCGCCCGAATATCTAAAGCGCATGGGCACACCCAAAACTCCTGATGACCTTGAAAAGTATGAGTGCTTTGGGCAATTAAAGGCGCATGAATACTGGGAATTTGAAAATTGGCCATCGGCCGTCGAAGTTACGGGGCATTTAAAAGCAAACAGCATCGCCTTTACGCGAGAAATGGTCTTACAAGGTCATGGTGTTGCCCGGCTACCACGTGTTTATTGCCGCAATTGCGTTCAAGCTGGTGAGCTAGTAGAAATTTTGACGGATTATAAGTGCCCACTTATCGAGGTCAATGCAATCTATCCTAGCCGTCGACACCTTAATCCTAAAGTTCGATTATTTATCGATCATATGATGGAAATGATTGTCGACCACCCTTGGGTTACTGAAATGATGGTTACTCCAGCGGCCGAACTACCCGCGTCTAATGGTGAGTCGGCACTCGATCGCCACTAAACAGGTAGGTTACTAAAACAGGACAGACCGTTCTTCTCCATACCGCTATCAAATAAGTAAAGAGCTTGTTATAACCGTAACCCCTGCATCTCTTTACTTATGTTGATATACCTAATGAAAAATAATAAAAGCTTACAGGTCCAGAAATACTATGTCTTAGCGGCGGGTGTCATTAGCTTGATTGTGCTGCTCGGTATCGCCCGATTTGCTTACACTCCTCTTATTCCTGTGATGATCGATGCATCTGTTATGTCCGATATCAGTGCAGGCTGGCTCGCTACAATCAATTATGCGGGTTATTTATGCGGTGCTATATTAGCGGCCACGGTCGGCAACCTAATGATTAAAGATCGTCTCTACCGAGCCGGACTTATTACTGCGGTTATAACGACACTCGCCATGGCCTTTACAGACAATGTTTATGTGTGGGCTTTCCTGCGCTTCATGGCTGGTCTTAGCAGTGCGGCCGGCTTATTAATTGGTTCAGGATTAGTACTTAACTGGTTGATTAGAAACAATTACCGTAGTGAACTTGGCGTACACTTTATGGGTATGGGTCTTGGGATAGTATTTACTGCTATTGTCTGTGAACTGATGGTAGACCAGCTTGATTGGACCACTCAATGGCTTGTGTTAGGCCTTTCTGCAGCACTACTGAGTATACCTGCTTGGCGCTGGCTACCCCGCCCTCACAATGGCACCGTTCACAGCTCTGGTCAGGCGCTGCAAGACCACCCACCTAGCTCCCGCTTCTTCTGGTTAATGATGATGTCGTATTTCTGCGCTGGTTTTGGATACGTGATAAGTGCCACTTTTACCGTAGCGATGGTAGAGCGGTTACCAGGGCTCGATGGTGACGGGCAATTGGTTTGGTTATTACTGGGCCTGACAGCAACCCCTGCTGTTATATATTGGGATAAGTTAGCTCGCCGTATCGGTACCTTATATACCTTACTGATTTGTTACCTTATTCATATTATAGGAATTATCTTACCGCTGTTTTCACAAACACTAACATCAGCCATTTTGAGCGGGATTCTCTACGGTGGGACATTCATCGGCATTGTCGGGCTAGTACTGACCATGGCAGGGCGTTTTTATCCGACTAAACCTGCTAAGTTAATGGGCAAGCTCACACTGTCTTATGGCGTCGCCCAGATAATCGCCCCTGCCATCGCCGGCTATATGGCAGCACAAACTGGGCAATACAGTGCAGCGCTGCTCATGGCCGCTATTATGATGGGGTTTGGTACGCTTTTACTCCTAACCCTTATTTACACTGAGCGCCACAACCTTAACGCTGTAGATGCTTAAATTACTCCCTATCATTAAAACTAGGCCTAGTTTTATGGCAAATCTGAACTTTATGGCGCCTGTTGTGCCTACGTACTGGGTATATCAATGCTAGCAAGCACAACCACGCTTATTTTAGTGATAACTATTGGTATTATATTTTATGGCGTTGAACTGACACTATTTAGACAAGGCCGTTTGAATAGCTTGTTATATCTTGTAGAAAATCATCTAAGCGCAATTCAAGGACGACGTTAATGGATACACACACTCTCACGGCTTTTATTGCCGTAGCGGACACTCAATCGTTTTCGCATGCAGCGGAACAACTATTCATTACTCAATCGGCTGTTAGTAAACGAATTGCGTTACTGGAAGAGCAATTAGGGCAGCGTTTATTTGACCGTATAGGCCGAAAAGTATCACTAACCGAAGCTGGCGATGCCCTGTTACCCCGCGCTAAAAGTATTTTAAATGAAATAAAAGACGCAACACGCGCCATGGGAAACCTGTCGGGGGAAGTTGGCGGCATTTTATCGTTGGCGGCGAGCCATCATATTAGCTTACATCGTCTACCTCCAATTTTACGTTCATTTGCACGCACCTACCCGCAAGTCACGCTTGATTTACGATTTCATGAATCTGAGGTTGCTTATAATGGGGTACTCCATGGCGACCTAGAATTAGCATTAATAACCTTGTCTCCTCACCCAGATCCTGTGATCTGTTCATATCCCATCTGGAAAGATAGGTTACAATACGTTGTTGCAAAAGATCATCCGTTAGCTAGAAGCCGGGAAGTGAGTTTAAGTGAATTAACCTATCATGCGGCTATATTGCCATCTGAAAGTACATTCACGCATCAAATTGTAGCGGATCAATTTAAGCGTAATGGCTTAACGCTCAATGTTATGATGTCTACAAACTATTTGGATACAATTCGGATGATGGTAAGCATAGGTTTAGGATGGAGCTTACTACCTGAAACTATGATTGATGATTCACTTACGATTTTACACCCAGGATCAGAGCCAATTGTGCGAGAACTGGGCTATATTTATCACAGAGATCGTACCTTATCGAATGCAGCTAGCTGCTTAGTTGGTATGTTAACGAATACAGGCTAAGCAGCTAGCCGTATTCAACAACGGTCTCTGCACGATTAAAATGCATCAGTAGATAACTGACGCTATAAGCAGTAACCGAGGAATTTTGAGTGCCCTCTGATTTTCATGCCCAGCTCCAAATATTGTTTGAGCAACAGCAAGCGATTTTCAAACAATGGATAAAACCTTCGCCCGATGCATTCCATAAGACGAGTGCAGATAACATGCAAGCTGCTAGCAAGGTGGCATCGCAAGCGGCTGGGTTCATCAAACAAAGCACTCAAATTTTCGAGCAGTTAAAATCCAATACACTTGATCAGCTCCAGTTAGATACGTTGATAAAAAACCTGAGTGAGCAAACTCAACAAGCCACATTAAATGGGCTTCTAAAACAGTGGCAAATACCTGAGCAACTTTTGGATCTGCTCGATAAAAACGCATCTATCACCGCAAATCCTCTTCTGAAAGGCTGGCAGCACTCGCTACTCTATACCTCTCCTGAATTGCACGCCGTATTACAAGAACGCTTAGAAGCAGGATATGAGCACCTCACACGTTACCAATCGGCATTACGTGCCTACCTACACGAGTACACCAGCATCACTGACGCTGCTGCCAAACGTTTACGGATAGTGCTAAATCAAGACGGTACGCTCATTGAATCGTTTACACAGTTACATGATATCTGGGTTGACTGCTATGAAGACGTATATGCCGAAGTGATTAGGCGGGAATCTTATCAAGAAGCACACGGCGAAATAACCAATGCCTATATGCAACTCACTGCATTTCAGCAAGAGATTCAGCTAGCATCCTATGAGCAACAAGGCTTGGCGACGCATAAAGGGCTGGACAGCACTTTACGGCGCCAAAAAATACTTCGCAAAGAAATGCGAGAAGTTAAACAGCAATTAGAAGAGCAGCGCTTGTTAAATGAGGAATTAAGTCGGGCACTGGTAGCACTAAACCAGCAGTTTGAGCAACTTGGTGGTAATCTAGTCCAGATAACACCTCAGGCAATACAAGAATAACTATTACATGAAAAACCTGAAACTGGACATTCGGCAAGTTCAAGCTGAGCTCAAAGAATTTACTCAGGATTTACAGAAGAGCCAGAAGACGTTGCGCTTCTTACCCGATATCAATGTTGCACTGACTCCCAGCACCTGCATTTACAAACGAGATAAGTTATCTTTACTTTATTTTCAAAGTAACCAGCCTATAGAAAAGCAAGCAAGCACACCTCTTTTCGTCTGTTACGCCCTTGTTAATCGTTGGTATATGATCGACCTTGATCCAGAGCGGTCATTTTTGAAAGCCCTGCTTGATCGCGGATATAATGTATATGTACTTGATTGGGGCTACCCTGATAAAGCTGATCGCTTTTTAGACCTAGATGACTACATCACGGATTATCTGGACGACTGTATCAATAAAGCCCGATCACATGCGCAGGTAGATCAGGTTGATTTATTAGGGATCTGCCAAGGCGGTACTTTTAGCCTGTGCTACACAGCCTTACACCCCAAAAAAATCCGAAAACTCATCACGATGGTAACACCGATAAATTTTAAGACGCCGGATAATGTTTTACACCTTCTGTCGCAACATATAGATATTGATCTAGCGGTGACTACCTATGGGAATATTCCAGGCTCATTTCTCAATCATACCTATCGCTCGTTAATGCCTATGCGATTGAGCATACAAAAGCACTTATCGATGCCAAAACAACTCAGCAATACCCCATCGGCACTCAACTTTTTGCGTATGGAAAAATGGCTTTATGATTGCCCAGACCAAGCCGGAGCCGCATTTAAGGAATTTATAACGTGGTTTTTTAGAGAGAATCGCTTCATGAATGGAGGCTTGGTTATAGGTAATGCCCATGTCGACATTGGGTCTATCGCACAACCTATTCTCAATATATTTGGTGAGCACGACCATCTTGTACCACTCGAATCTTCACGAGCACTAAAGGAAGTCTGCCATCGCAGTGATTATTCAGAACTCTCCGTAAAAGCAGGACACATCGGCGTATTTATTAGCGGTAAAACTCGAAAAAAAGTCCCTGACCACATAGCTAACTGGCTAGGCCAATAACACTCAAACCGATCAAAAAAAAACATAAAAAAAGAGCAGTGGATTTTAACCAGCTGCTCCTTTTATCATGACTTACCGATTGCTCAATTTATATCTGCCTAAAACTGAATCAGTCTAGTCTGCTTTATCGGATGGTTTCTTTTCCGCTGTCTTAGGCTGCGACTCTTCCTTGGGCGGTGCCTGCTTATTAGTTCCTACGGGTTGAAACATATTCCAAACGGCCATGTTTTGGTCTGCGAGTTTATTCATCATAGTTAATGGGTTTGCAACGCCCATCATCGTTTGCATCTGTTCACGAATTCGTTCTTGATGCTCTAAGAAGGAAGCAATACTTTGCTCTAGGTATTGGCTCATCATACCCTGCATGCTATCGCCGTAAAAACGAATTAATTGCTGCAACACTTGGTTGGTAAGCAATGTCCCATGCCCCTCGCCTTCTTGCTCACTAATTATTTGCAATAAGATATTACGCGTTAGGTCGTTGCCTGTTTTTGAGTCCAGTACTTGAAATGGCTCAGTGCTTAAAACTAACTCTTTTACGTCTTCTAGCGTTACATAACAGCTACGTGAAGTATCGTATAAGCGGCGATTGGTATATTTTCGAAGAATACGCACTTCTGGTTCTCTCTCTGTCACCATAAACCCTTAGATGTGTCGAGCTGGATTACTTTTTATCGCTACTCGATGAACTATATTGACTCATCAAACCCAGCATCATTTTTTGAAAGGCTTCAACCGAGCCCACGCTGTTCGTTAAATAGGGCTTGAGTAATGTAAGCGGATCATACCCTTCAACACCCGCTGCCATTTGTTCTTTAACTTTATTAATCATATCTTCTTGTAAGGATGCGATATCGGGCAAGCCCATTACCTTACGAAACTCTTCCGGAGTCATGTCCACATCAATTTTGAAGTTCATAAAAAGAACCCTTTATTATTAGTTTATAATTCAGGACGAAGTTAACTATATAGCGATAACTACTGCAGTGCAAAAATCAATTCTCAGCTTCTGTTTTATCAATAGGATACACCCAAGTATAGGCTAAAATTAATGCCGCCACACAAACACCTGAAGCCATTAAAAAACTAAAAGTAGATCCATGTGATTGCCAAAACATACCCGACAAAACAGCACCTACGGTACCTCCCAGCCCAAAACCTACGCTAGAGAAAAGCGCTTGCCCACGGCCCTGAGTGCGTGTATCGAAATAGTTATGCACTAACGCTATCCCCGTTGAATGCAAAGCCCCAAACGTGAAGGCATGTAATAGCTGGCTTCCAAGTATTAGCCCTAAACTATTTGGAAATATCGCTACAACCGCCCAGCGAACAATAGCTAAAAATACGCTTAACAACATAACTCCACGGACACCCATCAGGCCCATCATTCGATGCATAAAGATAAAAGCGATGACTTCGGCAACAACACCAAGTGACCACATGTACCCTATTTCACTCCGATTGAAACCTTGCTCCTCTAACATTACGCTAAAGAAAGTGTAGTAAGGACCATGCGATAATTGCACTAAGAAAGTGGCTGCAAAAAAAGCAAGTACAGCAGGCTTAGATAACGTTTTCAAGAACTTCGCATCGTTTGGCGATGATTCAGAAGGTGTCGCAGTGCTAGTCTCACTTGAGGGCACGATACACGCATTGAGCCAAATCATAACCATAAGCGCCAGCATAATGACGGGCAGCCAGGCAATGCCAATGTAATCAAAGGCATAGCCCAATACCAACACAGTTAAGGTAAAACCTATCGACCCCCACACACGAATCAGGCTATAACGCGCCCGCTCTATACCTAGATGATTCAGAGTAACCACTTCGAATTGTGGTATTACCGCATTCCAAAAAAAGCTGTATGCCAACATAACAAGACCAATACCAAGCGCCTCAGTTTGCCAAAAAATACCAATAAATATCAGCCAAGTGATCGCCGCTCCCCATCGTATGATGGACATTCTTTTACCGGTTCGATCCGCTAACCAACCCCACAGTGATGGAGCAAAGATACGTGAGCAATATAAGGTCGCCATGAGAAAACCAATGGTTTCAGCGTCAAAGTTTAATTGCTTAAGATAAAGTGACCAATAAGGCATCATCGCACCGAGCAGCGCGAAGTAGAAAAAGTAGAAGCCAGAGAGGCGAGTATATAAAAACGTGCTCATCCTTGACCCTCTATAAAAACAAATGCCCTATTCCAGTGATGGACTTAGGGCATTGCATAGCCACATTAACGTAGGCGGCGGAGTTTTAATTACTTAATACAAATGCTTACAGCTGAGAGATACCACCCATATATGCACGTAGCGCTTCTGGGATAATAACGGTACCATCGGCTTGTTGGTAATTCTCTAATACCGCCACCAAGGTGCGACCTATCGCCAAGCCTGATCCATTGAGTGTATGCAAAAGCTCAGGCTTACCCGTTTCTACATTGCGACTACGTGCTAACATACGACGCGCTTGGAAGTCAGTCATATTAGAAATAGAAGAGATCTCACGGTACTTATCTTGCCCCGGAAGCCATACCTCAATGTCATAGGTTTTAGCGGCTCCAAAACCGAGATCACCACCACAAAGCGCAACGACACGATAAGGCAACGCTAGCTTTTGCAGGATTGCTTCGGCATGACCTGTCATCGCCTCAAGCGTATCCCATGAAGTAGCTGGATCTACGATCTGTACCATTTCTACTTTTTCGAATTGATGCTGACGAATCATACCGCGAGTATCTTTGCCTGATGCACCCGCCTCAGAACGGAAACAAGGTGTATGCGCTGCGAATTTTAACGGTAAACGATCAGCGTCTACGATTGTGTCGCGTACCATATTAGTAACCGGGACTTCCGCCGTCGGAATCAAATAATACTGGCGATCTCCAAAAGGGACTTTAAACAGATCTTCACCAAACTTCGGTAATTGACCTGTTCCACGTAAGCTTTCTTCGTTAACTAAGTAGGGTACATAAGCTTCCGTGTAACCGTGCTCAGTCGTTTGGACATCCAACATAAACTGAATCAGCGCTCGGTGAAGGCGCGCCATACTACCTGTCATTACAGCAAAACGAGAACCCGTTAATTTAGCGGCTGTTTCAAAATCTAACCCACCATCCTGTTCCCCCAAGGCAACATGATCCAGCGGCTCAAAATCAAACTCACGTGGCGTGCCCCAACGACGAACTTCTACATTATCGTCTTCATCTAAACCTTCAGGAACACTCGCATCAGGTAAATTAGGCACCCCCATCAGCATGTTATCTAGTTCGTCCGCTATCGCTGTTAGTTCTGCTTTGGCAGCATCTAACTGATCGCCTAAGTTTTGTACTTCAGCTAGCAGCGGTTGGATATCTTCACCTGCCGCTTTTGCTTTACCAATACTTTTGGATCGGGTGTTTCGCTCGTTTTGTAAATTCTCGGTTTGTACCTGTACATCACGACGCTTGGCTTCAAGTTCGTTATACAAAGCCAATGGGAATTCAAATTTTTTCTTAGCCAGCTGTTCCGCAACAGCTTCAGGGTTAGAACGGACAATTTTAGTGTCTAACATATTTCTTAAAAACCTTAATCAAAACAAGCGAGTGAACCAGATACCGACGCTTAGCGCGATGATGCATAAAATGACGCTTAATAATACATAGATTACGGCTGACATGGTATGCCCTTCCTGCAACAGAACGACCGTTTCTAACGAGAAAGAGGAGAAGGTCGTAAAAGCGCCTAAAAATCCGACCATCAGCATAGGACGAAGCTCGGGAGAAAGTTTGGCTTTTTCCATGATGAGCACAAATAATATCCCCATCACTAATGATCCAATGACATTACAGCTAAGTGTACCTAAAGGAAGTTTCTCAGCTTTGGTATTTAATATACCGGCTAACCAATAGCGGCTAATCGCACCTAATGCACCACCCATACCAACCGCTAACAACATTTGCATTACATCTTCTCCTGAGAGGCCGGCTCAATGATATTTATTATTTGAAAGCCTATCAAAGGATGTGATCATTGGGCAGCTATTTACCCAGAAAATCCGTTAGCTATAACGCTTTTTGCTGCTAGCCTTATCTAATTCGGCTAGTTGATCAAATTTCGCACGGATCTTGCCCTCAAGACCGCGCTCATTCGGCTCATAATATCGGCGATTAGCAATCGCTTCTGGCAAGTAAACTTCACCAGCAGCATAGGCATTCGGTTCATTATGTGCGTAACGATATTCAACACCATAGCCTAACTCTTTCATCAACGATGTCGGCGCATTACGTAAGTGTGCAGGCACGTCAAAATCGGGGTCTTGCTTAACATCAGCACGGCATTGATTATAAGCCATATAAACCGCATTACTTTTTGGGGCTGAGGCACAGTAGATGGCCGCTTGGACTATCGCTCTTTCGCCTTCAGCAGGGCCTACACGCTCAAATGCATCCCACGCTGACAAGGCGACTTGCATGGCCCGAGGGTCTGCGTTACCAATATCCTCTGATGCGATAGCGACTATGCGACGCGCTATATAAAGGGGGTCGCACCCACCCTCCAGCATGCGGCAACACCAGTATAATGCGCCATCGGGCGATGAACCTCGAACCGATTTATGAAATGCCGATATCATGTCGTAAAACAGATCGCCTTGTTTGTCATACCGTCGAACGCTACCCGCGAGGACGTCGGTTAACGAACTCAGGTGTATATATTCAGTTCCGTCCTTTTGTTTTTCTGCAAAGTCCGATGCAATTTCTAATAAATTCAGTGCTCTTCGTGCATCCCCATCAGCGGCTAGAGCTAATTGCTCTAACGTACCCGTCTCTAGTTGCAAGTTGCGATGCCCTAACCCATGTATTCGATCGTTAAGCGCCTGCGTGATGACTTTCTGGACTTCATCGGTGCTCAGGTTTTTTAACAAATAAACCCGAGCCCTAGAAAGCAGCGCATTGTTTAATTCGAACGAGGGGTTTTCTGTCGTAGCACCAATAAATAAAAAAGTGCCGTCTTCAATAAAAGGGAGAAAGGCATCTTGCTGCGATTTATTAAAGCGATGAACTTCATCGACAAACAAAATCACTTTCTGCTGGCGTGATACGGCAACCTGTTTAGCTTCATCAACAGCCGCACGTATATCTTTTACACCTGACAAAACCGCCGAGATCGTCATGAAATGAGCATCACAGGTATGGGCTATAATCTTAGCGAGGGTCGTTTTCCCAACACCCGGGGGACCCCACAAGATCATTGAGTGCAACATACCTTGCTCTATTGCCGCACGAAGGGGCTTGCCTTCACCTAATAAGTGAGACTGTCCAATATACTGCGCAAGTGTCGTAGGGCGCATTTTAGCCGCCAGCGGCTGATACACTGGTGACGGCGCACCAAATAAATCATCCATTACATCTGATCGCTGATAATCACATCAACGCCGTCAGGCGGGGAAAAATCAAATAACGAATCACTAAACGCCGGGTTAATACTCGGATTGTGAAGCACTATAGTCGTCTGTTGGCCAAGCACATCCTGAAGCATCAACTCTGACATAACACCGTTAGAAAAGTAGATACGTATTCGCTGAAAACTACTTTGATCATTTTTAGGCTGTAGGTCAAACAGCTGTGTGTTTTCATCATTGACGGGAATGGTTATATCAAACTTTGTTTGAAGCTCATCAATATTTCCATTCAGTATCAACGCAGCACCGTTCGTA
>Ga0115007_10000632_pt1 | contig 23397 bp, 27 predicted proteins | sample ArcOceMetagenome_2_FD_87166 | JGI IMG/M metagenome (GOLD analysis project Ga0115007, IMG submission 87166) | Marine eukaryotic phytoplankton communities from Arctic Ocean - Arctic Ocean ARC135M Metagenome | ecosystem: Environmental > Aquatic > Marine > Oceanic | place: Arctic Ocean | collected...
CTTCAAACCTTGAAGTTTCTGGTCAAACTATATTAAATGAAGTTTCTGGTGTTACAGCAAGTTTTTCTACAAGCACAACAACAAAAGCTAATATCATGACTCCTAATATTGTAGGTGCTTTTAGTAATACAATTACACTAGACGTAACTGCTTCTGTAAATATTATCAATTATAGCAATGCTGGTAATGCTACTGCAACATTTAATGGTGTAAATGATGGTCAAATATCACACATTTTTTACAATAACGGTGGCGGTGGAAACTTACAAATTGACTTTGGTGATAACAATCTTGTAAGTGGTTCTGGAACTAACCGATATTTAACATTTAATTCACAAGGTCAATCCGCATCTGTTGTATATTCTACATCAGTAGGTAAATACTTTATCATCAATACTGGTGCATTAGTATCATCAATCATCAATGCTGTAGTATCTTAGATTATTTAACAATAATGTTAAATTCGAAATATTATATATAATTTTATTTAACTATATTATATATAATGTCATTTTTTAATGGTGAAATCAGTATTCCTGGTCAAACAGGTGGTCGTCTTATGTTAGACGCAAGTTTAAATAGTAGTTATACATTTACATTTCCTCCTAATGTAGGACAAAATAATTATTTATTACGTTCTGATGGTTCTGGAACTGTTCACTGGACAGAAGATATTAGCATGAATGACATAGATGTTAGTAATAATTTAGATGTTAGCAATAATTTAAATGTTGGAAATACTATTCAAATTGCAGAGGATGGGGCAGGTCTTCGTATGACAAATATTGGTGCTTTTGATGCTAGTGGAAGTGATTTTAGAATATTTGGAACTAATAATCTTTTACTTTGTGCTAATGGTGAGACCAACGTTGGTTTATCTATTGATTCTATTAACTATAATACTACAATCAACAATGATTTATTACCAAATACAACATTAACAAATGATTTAGGTTCTAGTTCTTTAAAATGGAATAATTTCTATGTAAATGATATTTTTGTTAATAATGATATTAGTTTAATATCTAATGGAGCAGTTCTTTCATTTGGTGCCAATAGTGAAACATTCATAAAACATGTAAATAATGGTATTGAAATAGAAGGTAGTGCAACATTCGGCGGGATTCCTGTTGTGAGAATTAATCAACCAGGAAATCCAAGTAGTAGTAGATTGTCACATTCTGGATTAGAGATGGTTGTTCCTGCTTCTTATGGCTACCCAGATACTAATAGTTGGATGATGTATGCATACAATGAATTCGCAGCCAGTAGTCTCTATTTTTCATTTAGACAAAATAATAATTCTTATGCAGGTGGTGATAGAGGTTATATTTCATCAGCTAGAAGCAGACAAATGAACTTTACTGGACAACATAGAACATTATTAAATAATAATATTAGTGATAGTTATGTTGGTTTAATTGTTAGTTCAACTGGTAAATTTGTTAATTTAGATAACAGTATTATTCCAAATATAAATGAATCATTACCTTATTGTGAGATTACATCTATAAATAATGACAAAAGAGTTTTTGGTGTTATATCAGATAAAGAAGATAATGAAAACGAAAGAAATTATTTAAATGGTTGTTGGGGAACAGTTGCTTCAAAAGAAAATACTAATGAACAACGTATGTATATTAACTCAGTTGGTGAAGGTGCTATATGGGTATGTAATATAAATGGAAAATTTGAAAACGGTGATTATATATCATCATCAATTGTATCTGGTTATGGATTAAAACAAGCAGATGCTTCTCTTCATAATTATACAGTTGCAAAAATAACTTGTGATTGTAATTTTAATACAACAAAAACCGTAAAACAAAAATTAAAGGTTATTGAATCAACTGATTCAAGTGGTAATATAACAAAAAAACTAGATTTTGATACTTCTGGTAATATACAATTTGAAGATGATTTGGATTCAAGTGGTAATCAACAAATGGTATATGAATATGAAACCAGATTTATTTTAACAAATGGAACACAAATAACAGAATCAGAATATAATGAAAAAATCGTAAATGGATATGTTGCATATGTTGCATGTTTTGTTGGTTGTACTTATCATTGTGGTTAATATTTTCTCTCTTTATCTTTTTCTCTCTTTCTCTCTTTCTCTCTTAAAGATAAATTCATATAATCTTTTACATCCTTTTTTTTCTTTTTTTCATTCACTCAAAAAATAAAAAGAAGATTATTCTTATGAAACATCTAGGTAAAAAAAGTATACTAATTATTAAGAATTTTATTCAGTAACAAAGTTTTTCCAAAAGTATTTTGAAAAATTGGATTTGGACATTTAAAAAATGTCCAATTTCCAATATAGCGAAAAAGTTTCCGAAAAAAACTCGTTTTTTTGATTTAGAGCATAATGGTTTAAAACCAAAAATGTAAGTGTAAAATTATGCTCTTATTTTATCGTCTTGCGATTTTTTGCCCAAAATGATAACAAATGCTACATTTTGGCACTTTTTCAAAATGGTAACAAATGGTAACATTGTGCGGATTTTTGTCCGGAATAATTTTTATAATCAAAATCATTATCATAATTCATACCAAATAATTGAACAACTATCAAAAAATCATTACTGACTTTCAAAAATGGTAACAAATGGTAACATTTCCGGATTTGTCCGGAAAATGAAATAAAAAGAATTTCTAATGATAATTTAAGATAACAAAAATGTCCGAAAAAATCCGAAAAGAATATACTTGTGAATTATGTGATTACATTACATCAGATAAGAAAGATTGGAATAAACATATTTTAACACGTAAACATAAAATGGTAACAAATGATAACAAAAAATCCGCTTACGATAATGATAATGAACAATTATATTTATCAAATAATAATTCCTTGATTACTGGTAATAAAACTAAACAAATAGAAAAATCGCAAAAATCCTTTATTTGCGATATTTGTAGTAAATCTTATAAGCATCGTAGTGGTCTCAGTCGTCATAATAAAGTTCATTATAATAATGAAGAAACACTAGCATCAAGTAATATTGTAAAAAAACAACAAGAACAAATAGACACATTACAAAATATGTTAAAAAATACATTAGAGCAAAATAAAAATACAATAGATAACTTATTACCAAAACTAGGAAATATAACATATAATACGACAAATAAGATGACAATAAATGTATTTTTGAATGAGCAGTGTAAAGACGCAATGAATTTAAGTGATTTTGTGAATCAACTAGAACTTTCCTTAGATGATTTAATATATACAAAAAATCATGGTTATGCAAAAGGTATTAGTAATATATTTTTGAAACATTTGGGATATTTGAAACCTACAGAAAGACCAATTCATTGTAGTGATAAAAAGCGATTACAATTTTATGTAAAAGATGAAAATAAATGGGAGAAAGATAGTAATGAAAAAATAAATAAATCAATAAACCAAGTAAGTAGAAAACAACTAAAACAAATAAAGGAATGGGAAAAATTACATCCAGAGTGGTCAAATAGTGATATTGAAACAGAGCAGTATTTACAAATGATTCAAGAGGTTATGGGAGGAAATAATGAAGATGAATTATTTAAAAACAGGGAGAATATTAAAAAGGAATTAGGTAATAGTTTGGATGTAAAAAATGCAATTGAAATGATAAATTAATATATTTAGAATATATATGCCTTTTGCTAATATGAGTCTTCATCATAGGTCATCTGATTATAGATGTAGAACGCAATGTCTTTTTGAAGCAAACGTGAATAATGGTATACCAAGTGTAAAAGAATGTACATCTAGAAATAACAATCGTAATAAAACTATGAAAAAATATAAATGTGATGTCAGTAGTTATAGTCCTACAGATGTTGTTAATCAACAGCAACCAATCTCTACAAAAATGAGACAGGCAAATGTTATTAGAAGATATTTTCGTTTCTCTTAATATTATAAATTTAAAATTTTAAGGATTTATAATATTTTTTTCTCTCCATTTCTTATAATGAAAAGAATTTCAAAACACTCTGACGGTAAATACCACATCAAAGGTAGAGTTTACGATATGTTGGAAGGTTCCCGTGCTCAAGTATGGCACGAAACTGCTTTCAGAACAAGTGGTGGTTTAAGACGCGACGACCTTAAAATGAACAAACACGGTCGCATTGTTTCTATGCTCAAACATAAGACTGCCAAAAAAGAAAAACGTTTAGAAAAAGCTGGTTACTTTGCTAAAAAAGGTAAATTTGGTTACGTTAAAAAAACCGCCAAAAAAACCGCTAAAAAAGGAGGTCGCAAATACAAAGGTGGTAAAGCCCACAGCAAAAAACATTAAATGTCAAACACAGATTGTTTAGCATAATTAGTGAGTTCAAGAATTTATTATTTTATTGATTAGTAAAATATTAAATTTTATCTTCCCAATAGTCTTTTAGCAAAATTGAGTTGTCTTGGATATAATTATTATCAATTTCACGATTAATAAATTTATTAAAGAACAATTTGCTAACAGAAAGATTGTGCTTATTTTTTGAATTGTATACACAGTATTCATTATATAAATCGTATAAGGACATATCACTTTTAGAATAGAAATTATTTAAAAACTTCTTAATATTTTCATCTTTGTCCCATAAATTACATTTTATGTGAAGTAAATATTTATCATCAACAATTTCAATGTCATAAAATAGATTTAGTATATTTTTACAATTATCTTCATTTAGGTAATATATATGACTTTTATTATTTTGTTTTAGATAGATGTTGTATAATGACACCAGTTCTCCTAATTCAAAATCATGTTCATCTGTGTCCTTTTCAATAGAAGTATCGCAGAATTGTATAAAATTTTGAACTAACTTTAACCGTTCACTTGTGTAACCAGGATAGTAGTTAAATATATCATTATAAGAAATATCTAGATGTTGTTGAATTTGTTGTTTTAAATCTTGTGAAAATATAATTTGAGGTAAATTTCTTTCGCTAAGAAAATCTTTCCATAAAAATAATAAATCTTTTTCGGTAATAAATAAACGTTGGTGTTCTGTTTTTTCCAAATACTGTTTTTTAAATGTTTTCAAAATATTTGAAAGTTCATTATTCTTTAAAAACATAACATTTTGAATTAAATCAAATGTATTACAATGATGTAATATAAAATTATCGGCATTAGAAAATCGTTTAGAATAATGTGATGCAACGCAAAGAACATTTAATATATTTTCTCTCAAAAAATCATCTTTATTGTTGGAAAACATTGTAAGATTTAGAAGTCTGCAATTTTCAAAGTTATGATTGTAGAATTTAAATTTAATATTATCAATAGGATTTTTAGAATATCTAAAATAAAAAAATGATAATTCACTAATAGTTTGAAACCACTTCTTATATGTTGGTTCTGTAAAATACACTAATTTTTGTGATATATCCCTCTTAAATAAATTATCACCTAAAATCGTAAGTATATATTTAGCATGGTCTTTTGTAATAATACATTTAGCACAAAAATAATCTAATACTTTTTGAATTGTAGCTGATTCTGGGATAGAATGAAGAATATTGTTTTCTTTTATTTTTTTAATAATTGAATTTTTAATTTTATATTTCCAATTTAGCAGATTTTTGTTTTTTGAAATCTCTCTTAGAATCAAATACCAAACATCATCCTCATTTATAATTTTGTAATTAACCCCATCATATTGAATGAAAAGCTCTGAAATAGAAATATAGAAAAACATATTATCTTTTTGAGAAAGAAAATTCATAATAAATTTATTTGATTCTTCATTTAAATAATCGATTCTATCTTGTCTAATTTTATTGTTTTTCTCTATTTCAAATAATTTATTAGGTAGAGAAATATTTACAAAATTTTCAATCTTTTTTAGCAATTGTTCGTTATCTTTGTAATCCTGAAAAAGTTGTTGAATTGTTAATAAGCATTTATCTTTTGACATTTAAAATTATTATATAAATAAGTTTAAATAATTTTAATAATTAAGTTTATTGCGTTTACTGCGTTTACTGCGTTTACTGCGTTTATTTTATAAAATCAATTAACTATTTAAAGAATGTTATATAAATACCTTATATGAGTAATTATGTATTAGAAATTCAGACCATTCAAATTGGTCCGTTTAGGACACTTATGACTGCATTAAAAGATATATTACTGGAAACGAATATTACATTTTCACAAGACGGAATACGTATTATCAATATGGATAAATCCCATACAATTTTAGCTCATTTGTATTTAGATGCTGAAAATTTTGAACATTATTTTATTAAGCATCCAAAAATAGTTATTGGTGTCAACATGTTTCATTTATTCAAGTTGATTAATTCAATTGATACAGATGATATATTAACTATATTTATTGAAGAAAACGAATATAGTGATGGTGTTGTAGACCATTTAGGGCTTAAGTTTGAGAATGGCGAGATTAAGCAATGTAAAATTCAAAAACTCAAGTTGATTGAACCAGAAGAAGAAGAGTTGGAAGTTCCTGATGTTACATTTTCATCAATTATTAATCTTCCATCATCTGATTTTCAGAAAATTATTCGTGATATGTCAAGTATATCTGAACGTATGGAGATTAAATCTGTTGATGATGAATTAATATTTAAATGTAAAGGTCCTTTCGCAGAAGCAGAAATTCGACGAAAAGAATCAGATGGAAATATGGAAATTAAATCATCTGCAGGAACATCAAAAATTATTCAAGGTGAATTTTCATTAAAGAACCTTGGTTATTTTATTAAATGTACAAATCTTTGTAGCACAATCGAAATGAATTTAGAAAATGACTTACCTTTAGTAGTAACGTATTCGGTAGCATCTCTTGGACAAATCAAACTTTGTTTAGCTACTTTACCAAGCATGTCATAAGTATTTAAATTCTAAATTTACAAATAAAATATAATTTTAAATTATTATCATCATCTAAGCATTTTATTTACTATGTTTTTTAAATAAAACGCCTTCATCTATAAATCCCAAATTTTTATTAAAAACAGAAGCATCAGCATAATCACACGTAGAAGTCCATATTTTAATAATACAAAAAGATTTTTTAGGTGAAATTGTAATACCGTTGATAGTAGACAAAAATTTATAGTCTGTAGAGATGTTATTACCAAGAGTAGAATAACAAATATCCGTCCATCTATTGTTAATGACTTTATTATTAATTTTGATAGAAAAACAACCACCATCTATATTTTTAGCGTCTTCCCACATAGGTTTAACACCCTCTTTCATATAAAAAAGCATACAGTTTTTTACCAAGGTTTCTTTTAAACATTGCATAAGTTCTACCATTTCTTCAATGCTATTAATAGTTGCTATTTTAATATAGCTATTAATAGACCAATTAGTATCATGTGGTAAATGAGCCCAAAGAACCCATTTATCAGATAAAGAATGAAGTTCCGAACTTTTTGTATGAGTCGTTTCTAGAACCATGGTATTATATATTGTTAATTAATTAATTTCTAAATGTATTTATAAAATAATATTATTTGTTACAGCATTATCACTATTAAATCCCAATTCTTCAAAGTTACTATTAATAACTTCAACGGTAAATTTATCCTTTTTTTCTAGAACAATATCGTGATAAACTCTTAGAAACCAATTCATAAAAAGATTATCAAAAAGTTTATTATTTTTTACATAAAATGGTTTAATAGATTCAGATATGGAAACAGGTTCTATATTATTATTACTAGTAATCGTTACAGATACATTAAAAAAAGGATTTTCAACACGTTCAACTTCTAAAAGTTCATCAACAGTAGTATTCTCACGAACACGTAACATACTATCATGATAAGAATAAAAAATTAACATATCATCATCACTATTTTCTTCAAATCCCTTTTTAATAGTTAGAAACATTTTTTGTAGATTATTTTTACAATGAACACTAATTGTTGTTGTATCAAAGTCTGGTCCAATAATCATAAGTTTACCATCAGATTCTTCATAGTCCTTTACAGTTGTATGAAATGAAGTATTAAAATGCTTATCAGAAAAATCTTCAAATGATGTTTTTAAACAAATAAGATTCCAAGAAAGAGTGAGTGCTAAATCTTCAAATGTTCGTTTGTGAAAATTATAAAAATAAGCAAGTCCAAGAACACCTATGCTTGAAGTAATCCCTAGAATAATAAAAAACATGATAATAATATATTTGGTATCATGTTTTTAAATCATAACTTCAATATCAACTTGTTTGTTTTCTAAATCTAAATGACTCATTAAATCTTGTAATGGACTACCTTTTGTTTCTTTCATTTGATAATTGTTAAAATTTTTAAAATGTCTGTCTGAATCTTTTAACCTTTTATCAAGTTTTTTATGTTGTTCTTGATGTTTTTTATGTTCTAAATGTTGTTTCATTATTCTTTTTTCTTTTTTGCTATATTTTTTACCATCTTTACTAGTTTTTCTATGTTTTTTATGCATTCTCAATGGTTTGTAAAGTCTTCCAGTTGTTGGTTCAAGTCCAAATGTCAATAATAATAATGTAATAACAACGGATTTAAGAATGAAAGGAATAAAAATAAATACCCAAGATACAATACCTAGTCCTTGTTTACATAAGTAATTAAAGAATGTTGTAATAATAAATGTTGTTATTATTTTTAATAATGCTACATTAAAGTAACCGTTCATAGTATCAATAATTACTTGAACTAATGAAAAAATAAGATAAATTAATGCTGGTTTACATAAATTAGTGATAGACATCTATATTATAAGAAAACATAAATATTTATTTTTTGATGAGTTTTACATTTCCGTCTTTAATAACTCCAACCTTATCTCCAACAGATTCATCTTTTAGACATTGATACATAACACCATTGGAATCATCGGTTACATAATATGTTTTTCCTTTGTATACAAATTCTTCAAGTTCTTCCTCCTCTTCTTCAGTTTCTTCTACTTCTACTTCTTCCCCTTCAGTTTCTTCTACTTCTTCCTCTTCAGTTTCTTCTACTTCTACTTCTTCCTCTTCAGTTTCTTCTACTTCAACCTCTTCCTCTTCAGTTTCTTCTACTTCAACCTCTTCCTCTTCAGTTTCTTCTACTTCAACCTCTTCCTCTTCAGTTTCTTCTACTTCAACCTCTTCCTCTTCCTCTTCAGTTTCTTCTACTTCAACCTCTTCTTTAGTTTCTTCGACTTGTTCTTCTTCTTCAACAGGTTCTTCTTCAAGTTGAACTTCAACATCTTCTTCATGTTTTTCAACTTCTACTTCTTCTGCAGTTTCTTCAACTTGAGTAGATTCTGCTTCTGTAGTAAGTTCATAATAATGAGGTGTTTGTTCTTGTTGTTCAGGTTGAACAACATGATTAGGATGCACAGGTTCAATGTCTTCATAAATTATTTCAGATTTTCTAGTTTTTGGTTCTACTTCGTTGATTTCAAGTGTAATTTCATCTGGTTCCTTTTTCACAGTAATATTCTTTGAAATTGTACCAGGAATAACCTTTACAATTTCAACATCGTGTTCACTATGAACAGTATTTTTACAAACACTATCACAAACCTCTTTTGATTTCTTACATTTTTTGGATTTCTTAGACTTCTTCAATTTACAAGATTTTTTGAGTTCTCTAATTTGTTGTTTCATTTTAGAAACGTCATATTCATTATCTTCAATAATTCTTATTAGAAAATCATATGTTTTAGATAGTTCACGCTCAAGCATATTAATTTTCATATTAAAAAAATCACGACTAACATAATCATTATTATTATTATTATCTTGTTGCCTTTGTTGTTTTTGCATAAAAGGGCATTTATTTAGAGGATTTGTAAAGTGAGAGTTGTAATCACACATGGTTACTCTAGATAATGAGTATCGTTTAATATGGTTTATAAATATATTTTAAATAGTATATGAATCTGAGTGAAATACACGAAAAGGTTGAAATCATTATAAGACAAACTGATTATTCTCATGAAGAAGCTGAAGAAAAATTAAAATTATACAACTTTGATTATACAAAGGTAATTTTAGAGTTTATGAAAACAGGTTCTAATCAATCAGAAAAAAATTCAGAAGAGAGAAATGTAAAATCTGTAAATCAACAAATTTACAAAAATATTCGTGATTATTTAGATAATGGAGTTATTGATAAAGCTAGACAACGAGGATATTATCAAGAACTAGATAATTACAGTAATACTGTCGAATTAGAATTAAAAGATAAAAAAGATAATAATGAAAACACAATTATAGACATTTAACTAAGTAAAAATACTCTTAGTTTTAACCCTCGTCATATTGTCTACAATCTTTTTATTAAATTCATTATTATCTTCATAAATTTCAGGAATTATCTGTGTTAATGGTTTATCAAGGAGCATTAACAATTTATTATGAGAAAAAGTTTTTCTATATTCTTCTATGGTCAAATTTCCATAAAATTTTTCTAATAAATAATATGGATTTGGTGCAAGTTTTATATTTTTCTTATAATCATAAATGGAAGTATATAAACTATTGAGAAGCGAATATCTTTCCCATTTAGTAGAAGTATCTAACTGTTGATTGAATAAATAAGCGGAACTACATTCAGGAGAACAAAAACAACCATAAACATAAATATTCTTTTTTATTTTTTTTTCAGGAATATAACAAGGTGGAGTATTAAAATCATATGTACACCAGAAGCAAGCACTGTTTTTTTTTGATATACTATTGTGATGAATACTATTATTTAAAATTTTTATTTTTTTATAAATAATATTTTCAATATTTTTATCATCATTTTTTTGAACTTTGTTATTTGTATCCATTTCATCTTCGATAATAGTTTTTGTAATTTCAGTAGGTTTAATATTTGCAATGTTTTGAATAGATGCTTGAATCTTATTGTTACTAATATTTATGTTACTACTGTTACATTTCAAATGAAGAATAATATTTGGTTTACTTTCTTCTAACTTTTTTTTAATGATAGTATTTTCTTGATTAATAATTTTTCCGCCTTTTGGTTTTCGTCCTCGTTTTTTGAGAACTTTTGGTTCGTTATCATTATTTTCTGTTTTGGATTTGGGTTTTCTACCTGGTTTTTTCTTTTCTTTCTTTTCTTTCTTTTCTTTCATTTCTTTCTTTTCTTTCTTTTCTTTCATTTCTTTCTTTTCGTTCATTTCTTTATGTATTACCATTTATACGAATTAAAAATAATTAAGTTTAAATGGTTTATATTATTTAATTATTCATTAAAATTATTCTTGAAAACATTTTCTACAAACAGGGATATAATTATCAGTCCCAATAATTGTTTGACTCTTTTCTTGTGTAATTCTTTTACTAAAAACAGCTTTTGTTCCATCTTTACATTGTTTACAAATGGCATATAGTTTATAATATTTATCAGCATGAGGTATCAAGTCAATTAATTTTCCAAATTTATTTTGTTTAAAATCACCATCAAGACCAGCAATATATACCTTTTTACGGCATTTATTTACAAGTTTAATAACGATATCATATAAGTCGTCAAAGAATTGTCCTTCATTTATGATAAATATATCATATTCTTGAATAATATTATCTGTAATAACATTATTTAATGAATCCGAAAATACACAAGGAATCATTTTTTTATCATGGGTTGATAATTGTGTCTCACTATATCTGGTATCTAAAGAATAATTAATTACATATGATTTTAATTCACAAATCTCATACATATTATAAATTTCTAAAAGTTTTGTAGTTTTACCAGAAAACATACAACCAAGAATAAGTTCAAGATAACCAGAATCCATTGTTTTATGATTCATTAATATAATAATATCATAATTTCAATTTAAAATTAAATAAAGAAAATAAGTATGAAACATATACCTTGGGTTGAAAAATATAGACCAAAAATATTTAATGATATAGTATTGGATAAAAATAATAAAATAATATTGAAAAATATAGTGGAAATGGGTCATTTTCCAAATTTATTGTTTTATGGACCCCCAGGAACAGGAAAGACAACAAGTATAATTCGTTTGATTGAAGAATACCAAAAAAAATATTTTAAAATAAATAAGGAACATATTATTCATTTAAATGCATCTGACGAGAGAGGGATTGATGTGATTCGGAACCAAATAAAAACATTTGTTAATTCAAAAAATTTATTTGTAAAGGGACTAAAGTTTGTCATATTAGATGAAGTTGATTATATGACAAAATCAGCACAGCAGGCTTTAAAGTTTTTATTACAAGAGAATAATGAAAATATACGTTTTTGTTTAATATGTAATTATATTAGTAAGATAGAAATATCATTACAAAATGAATTTGTTAAATTAAGATTCAATGAACTACCTAAAAGTGAAATAGTGAATCTTTTAAAGTTTATTATAAAAGAAGAGAAAGTATTATTAAAAGTGGATAAAATAAAGATAATACATCAAATGTTTGACTCTGATTTACGTAGTATGATAAATTTTCTACAATTAAATTGTGATAATAATGATAATTTTAATAATTTTGTATCAAATAAAGTATATGATAAACTAATACATAAATTTAAGGAAGGAACAGTTAGTTCAATTCAAGGATATATAAAAAAAATAGCAGAATCAAGTAATTTTTGTGAAATTCAAGTAATAAAAGACTTTATAACATATTTGGTAATGGAACGTTGTAATGAAGTAAACATTAAAAATTTATTAGAAATAATTACATTTTATGTTGATTCTTTAAACTCAGACAAAAAATATTTAATAAATTATACCATATTAGCAGTAAAAACTAAAGTGTTTTTATAAGTGTTTTTATAAGTGTTTCGTATAATATAACGCAAACCGTTTTTCTAAATCTGATAGGAATTTATTGTCTTTGTTTTTTGTAGGATTAAATTTGGCAGTTTCTAAACAATATTCTAAACCATTTGGTTTTGAAATATTAGTTTCAGTTGTTTTTGTTAATAATGTAGGAATTTGCATAACACTATTGTTCATTTATACTATTACAAAGTTTTTTATTTTATTTAAATTAAAAATTGATTTAAATAAATAAACTAATTTAAGGAAGACAAACATAATGGATCTTGCTCTAGACCAAGAATGGGAAAATTTTTTGGCTGGTGAGGAAATAATAAACGAAAAAGAAGTAGAAACATGTAAAGAAGAAGATTTATATAAAAATTGTAAAGACCTTTATATTTCAACTAAAACAAAAATTACATATTTAAAAAGTTCTGTTGACTTAGAACCACTTTTTTGGAAACTTCCTATCATAAACTATATTGAACGACGTAATGGCATTATAAAAAAACAGATGAAATTTACATGTAATGATAAAGAAGAGTTTGAAAAATTTGAGGAAATAAAAAAAACACAGAAGAATATAGATATACTAACTATTAGTAATATAGACAACCCAAATGGTCATACTAAATTTAAATATGTTTGTAAGGTTAATGTAGGGTTATGTAAAAAAGATATTTTGTCTTATAAATCAAAAAAAAAGGGAGCATTTTATAATTGTTTTGTTTGTATTTTACGTGTATTATTTAAAGGTGAATATAAAGAAGTAAACGTTAAAATTTTTAATACAGGTAGAATGTCGTTTCCTGGAATGCTATCAGATGACCTTATGTATAAATCTCTTGAATTATTGATTAATATTTTTAAAGATGTAGGTTACTCAACGTCATATGTTAAAGATAAAGTTGAAACTGTTTTAATTAATTCAAATTTTAATTGTGGTTTTTATATTAATCGTGATAATCTAAATGATATTTTAAAAAATAAATATAATTTAAATGTTTCATATGACCCTTGTTCATATCCAGGTATTCAATGTAAATATTCGATAGAAAATTATAGAATATCATTTATGATTTTTAGAACGGGGAGTGTATTAATTGTAGGAAAATGTGATGAACTTGTTTTATATAAAGTATATAACTTTGTAAAAAAACTATTGATAGAAGAATATAAAAATATTATATCGATTACAAAGTTTCAAGATAAAGTAAAAAAAGACAAGTCTCGAAAATTAAAAAAAAAAATTATTTACATTAATACTGATACTGTGACTGATACTGTGACGGATACTGATTCTGTCACAAATACTAATGCTGTCGCTGGTACTAATGCTGTCGCTGGTACTAATGCTGTCGCTGAATAATGAATTAAAATTATGTCTAACCAGTGTAAATCATATATTTATTATGTGGAAAGCCAATTAATAAACTTTGAAGTAATCATTTTTTTTATATTCAATTCAAAAGAATTGTCAAATACCTTTGAATACTTAATAGGGATTGTATTTTTTGTTCTTATGACTTTTTTACAAAAATATTCTACTAAGTTACAATAATCTTCGATACATATATTTTTTGTTTCAAGTTTTATTAAAAAATCTTGAATATTTGTTAATTTACTTTGTGAAAGTTCAAGTTTTTCAGAGTTTATAATAGTTAATAATTTATTTGCTAATGAATTAGAAACATCTTTTAGAATGTTCATACTTAAATTTCTCTCTATATTCTTATCAAAATGGTTTATAATATAAGAAATATAAGTAAATATAATTTGAACGGTTGAGTTAATTACCTTAAGAATAAGACGTTCTTTTTCTGTTAATTTAAAATTTTTTTTATATTCACTATTGATGTCATAAATTGTTTTTTTATATACAAATAATACAGCATCTTTACAATTTAACTGTAAATAAGAATTGCTATCACCTCCAATTTGCCCAATAAATTCAATAAAATACAAATAAGATTTTTCACAATGCATTGTTATAATTTCAATATTCTTAGTGTAAAGAAGTAAGAACGAAAATACATTTTGAATAGTAGTAATGCCTTTTAATAATATATATCTATAATATTGGTCATCTTTTATTACAAGAGCATCAATACAAGAATCTAAATAGTTACTAATAATTCTACTAAATATAGAAATATATGTTTTAATATCATTATCATTAATTATACTTTGATAATTAGAATCGTTAAATATATGTTTTGACATATTATATAATATTAAATATTTAATTTATATAATAAGTATTTAAAGAAGAAAAAATAGAAAACCCATAAAGATGGAAAAAACTGAAGAAGAAAATACTTTGAATTACAGACTTCCTACCGCAAGTGCATTACAACATGCTGTTAAGATTGGTATTCTCGAAGATAAACCTATCCTTATAGATTACTGGACAAACTCTTGTGATAATGATGCTTTAATTGGTGTTAGAGAAAATGGTGAAAAACTTCTTGTTAAAAATGAAGAAGAATACACTAGTCCTATTTCTAAAATCTACAAGGTAGAATCTGAATATATTATTGTTACAGAAAACTCTATTTACTTGGTATCTTCTGATATTCCTACAAAGAGAATCTCTTAATGTAATTAAATTCTTTTCTGAAATTTCACAAAGAATTTAATATTCATAAATTTATAAAATAGTTTCTAGTTTTTTAATATTTTCATGAGTTAATGACAAAGGAAAATTTATTTTGAATTCAATTATAAGAGAACCATTACTAGAATTGCGTGTCATACCCATATTTGGAATCTGTTTTTTAAAATCTGGATTAATAATTTTACCATTTGTATTGTTAATAGTATATTTTTTACCATCAATATGTTCAATATTAAATGAAAACCCACAGAGAGCCTCTTTTAGAGTGATTTCTTTTGTGTAAATTAAATTTAATCCGTTTCTCTTAAAACAAGTATCGTTATTTATTTTAATGAAACATTTTAGGTCTCCTCTAAATTTATCTTGAATAATGTTTCCCTTTTCTTTCATAATAATTATTTCATTGTCATCTATTCCAGGAGGAATAGTAATGTATACCTTCTCTTTTTCAGTAAACTTTGTATTATTTTGTTGATGTATCCATCTCTCAATTTCAATAGGATAATTGACTCCAGTAAAAGCTTGAGAGAGAGAAATTTTTATTGATTTAATAATCGGTGTAGGTTTCATCATAAATTTGGAATTATTTGTAAATACATTAAATTCAGATAAATTACCTGGTTGAAAATTCATATTTTGAGGCATTCCATTGAAAAACATTTTAAATATATCACTTCCAAACGGAACCTGACCATCGTTACCAAAAGGGTTGTCATATTCTTTCTTTTTCTCTGGATTAGATAATACTTCATAAGCTTTATTTATTTCTTTAAATTTCTCTTCATTCCCACCTGGTCTATCTGGATGATGAAGCATCGTAAGTTTTCGATATGCCTTTTTTATTTGTTCTTGTGCAGCATCTTTTTCAATATCTAATACTTTATAGTAATCCATATATAAAGTCGAATGTTAAATAGTATTTAAATATAAATTTTCTATTATAGTAATGATTTTTTTGAGTAAGTATAAACCACAAAGAATAGAACAGTTTAAAACAAATAATGAATTTAGATATATGTTGAAAAATATGATAGATACAAACAACTTGAATATTTTAATAAGTGGAAATAGTGATAGTGGAAAAACAACATTATTGAATATTTTGATTAATGAATATTATGAAAAAAATAGCAATATTAGTGAGAATATAATGAAAATTAATAGTCTTGGTGAGAACGGAATCCATTTTTTTAGAAATGAAGTAAAAACTTTTTGTAAAATACCTGGAAGTATTAATAACAAGAAAAAGATTGTATTAATAGATGATATTGATTTATTAAATGAAGCAAATCAGCAAATATTTCGTAATTTTATTGATAACTATAGTAAAAATGTGTTTTTTATAACAAGTTGTATTAATATTCACAAGGTTATTGAGACAATACAATCAAGATTAAATATTATAAAATTACCGAGTATTACAAATATTAACTTAGAAGATATATGTAATGAGATTTGTCAACAAGAAAATCTAATTATGACAAAAGCAGCAAGAGAGAAAATTATATTATTAAGTAATAAATCAATAAGAACTATGATTAGTTATCTTGAAAAAATTTATTTACTTAATAAAAATATCGATGAAGACATAGTATCTAATATTTGTACTAACATTAATTTTTGTATTTTTGAAACATATACAAAATACTTATTCGAAGAAGATAATATTACTGGTGCGCTAGATATATTTATCAAATTAAGTAAACAAGGTTATTCAGTTTTAGACATTTTAAATAATTACTTCTTATTTATTAAAATTACGACAATTCTGAACGAAACCAAAAAATATAAAATTATACCTTTTCTTTGTAAAACAATTAGTAATTTTTATATAAAACACGATGATATAATAGAGTTATTTATATTTACTAATAATCTATATAAAATAATTTAGTAATATAATATATGTCTTCTCAATTGTTTAAAAGTAAAATCCCATACGATGTAATAGTAAACATTTTTGTAAAATATTTATTAAAGGAACAAGACACATTTATATTTAATAAATATGTATTCAAAAAGATGATTTTAGATGAAAAGTTAGATGATTTTTGTAATGAAATAAAAAATTACTATTATAAATCAAAAAAAGGTTATATTGAAAAACATCATAATTACAAAACTATTGCGACAATATTACGACAACTATGTAAATACCATGACATAAAGTTTACCTCAAAAATAAAATATTTTAATTCAAATTATGAAACTGTTTACAGTATAAATTTATGAATTATAAATTCTCTCTAAACAAATTACTTATTTCTAAATTACTTGATAAAATTTGTAAATGAGACATTCTAGCAAACCATTGAAACTTGTATCTATTTAAGATGTCATCTTCATTAATATATACACCAATACAAGATGGTGCAAATTCTACTTGTCTTTCAGACAATAAATCATCAGTTGTGATAACGTTGCAGTCTTTGTTAATTACACCTAACTCTTTCCCAGTGATTTCACTAACAGATTCATAATTATTAATGATGTAATCATACAATATTTTTTCTACTTTACCATTGAATGTAACATCATCTGTATAATCATTACTATTGAGAATAGTAATATCATTAATGATAGATTTCATCAATTGTGAATTTTTGTCGCAACCAATAATTTTAGTTGATACACAGGTTTCAGATGGAATAATAGATTTATTGCGTAAGTTTCCTACAATAACATCTCCTGGTTTTGATAAAATTTTTTCTAAACCATCAAAGCAAATAAAGCAACTAGGTAAAATTACACCGCCGTATAAATAAATGATTTTGAGTAAAGCTAATAATTGAAGTTGTGATTTTACATGCCCACTATAATTATTTAATTCTATTTTCCAGTTAGGTAATAAATAAGGAATAGAATTGTCGTCTATAACAACAACATTAAATTTATCTCCACATTTTTTAATAATACTAGAAATACAAAGCAACTTATATGGTTGATTTAATTCATTAGAATTTCTAGAACCCCAGCTATTCCAATGTCTTGCATTGATATGAGTTGGATTAAAAACAAATAAATTTGGTTTATCTTCAAAATTTATTTTTTTTGTTAATAAAAATCTTTCCAATCTATTTTCATCAATCTCTCTTTCCAAATCAGTTAAGGAATCGCTTTGACTTATTAATTGTTCGCTTCCTTCAGGTTTTCTAGAAAAATAATTTTCTACACTATAAAAATCTTGTAATTTTTGTAAATTACCAAATTCTCTAACGGAAGAGAATGGTTCCTTTTTACCATATTTATTTAATAAGAAGAATAATAAACCTAATGATACAACAGGGAGTATATAATTCATATAATATAGACTTATATTTTTTTACAAAATAATAATTAAAATTGATTCTATTGAATATTAATGAAATGATATTAAAATTAGTAAAACATCCCAATAAAAAAATGACATCTATACAGAAAAAATGTGGTTTTTGTAGAGAAATAGGGCATAATATATCTACATGTAATGAATTAGGAAAATCAAAAGAATGTTCTATTTGTTTGAATCCTATAAGTAAAATAAAAAACAGTATAATTACACCTTGTAAACATAGTTTTTGTTTTACATGTTTTATAAAATGGAATCATCAAAATAATACATGTCCAGTATGTAGAAGACGGGTATCACCTCGTCCACGTGAAAAATTTGTTTATATTGAAACAGAGGTAGAACGTATAGTAGAAGTGCCTTTTCCAATATATACTTATTATAAAAATAAGATTATTAACTTGAATATTATCAATAAAAAAATGATACAATTATTTTGTATCAGTTTTATTATTGTATATTCTATAACGATGTTAATAAATTTTGTAAAATCATATATTCAAAATCAAAAAGAAAAAGAGTAACGCTAATTACATTTTACTAACCACATATATTCTTTAATTTCTTCTTTATCATGTATTTTTTTATAATTAGCAATACCTTTTAATTTATTATAAGTCTTATGAGTTATTGGAAATTTTGTGACATTTCCCTTTTTCTCTAAAATAGTATAAATTTTCTCTAATGGAATAATACCACCATTATTATAAGATAATAATATATATTTTGCGTTTATATTTTGAATAAGGTCTTCAAATGCCTTTTCGGCATTTGAAATGCTATTATAATCAGATTTGTTCCAGTTTTTAGGTTGTCCTCTTGTAGAATCTGGAATTTCTTGTGATAAATTCCAATTATTTATAATGTCAAGTAAAAAATAGTAAATTACATATGGATGCTTATTATAGGGTGGGTCAAGATAAATAAAATCTGTTTTTGGTAATGTTTTCACAAAATTATTTGAATCTTTTTGACTTATGATACTTATACATTTATGATTTTCTATAATAGGAACATCCAATTTAATCTTTTTTGTAATTCGACGAATATCTGTTTTTGTTTTTCCTCCATAGGCACCAACTTTACCATCTTTAAAGAATGCAGAAAATTGACCGTTTGTATTCGCATGTATAGATGCTTTTACAATCAAATTCGCTAATAGATACTTTTTATATTTAGAGTCAACAAAAAATTCTATAAAATGCATGTAAGCATCAATGCGTTTTCCATTTTCACTGGTATAATAAGCACGTTCACATTCTTTAATATTATTATCATTCTCAGGAGACCAATATTTACTTATATATTTATTAACATCGGGATTTGTATCGACAAAACTATTTGCTTGTTGTATAAGTTTATTTATTTCTCTCTTCTCTTTTTCTGTTGGATTAGACAAATAACATTCGTTCAAAGTATTACTATAACCAGCAATATCATTACTATATAGTCTAGAAGAATGTTGCTTTAATAAACGTGAAACAATTCCTGAACCAGAAAATACATCAACTGTTACTAATTTATCTTTTTTTAATTCTCTCTTGATGTCTTCAATAATAGATTCTATGTTGCTCAATAATTTCCGTTTATTTCCCATATATGTGATAATTTGTTCTTTTAGAAAAGACATTAATTATCAAATACAAAGAGTAAAAATTATGAGTTTTAACTTAAAAATTGAATTCAATTAAATTATTTTATAGAAAGAAGCAACAAACACATTCGAATACATTGAATTGGAACATTAAAACTATAAAAACAAACATGTATTATCGTCATGAACATAAACTTTGTATTGATTGTAAAAATAATAATAAATATCTTCCAGTATTTCGTTACAAAACCAATAAAATGAAAATCTATAGCATTCTTTGTACCGTATGTTATATGAAAAATCATATGAAAGAAAATGAAAGTGTATCGAGTTTTATTTCTAATAAGAAAGAACGAGAGTTTAATCTAATGTTAGAACATCGGTATTATTTACAAGAACATTTTAGTAAAAATTATGAGTTTATTTCAAAGACAGAGGTTATAGACCAGGAAAGTTTGAAAAATGTTGAAGAAAAAGAAATGGAACAAGAAGACATAATTGATACGATGGAACAAGTAGATGAAGAACTATTTAATATGTTAAAGAATAATACATATGTCTACAATAAACAGAAGAAAACTGGGGATAAAGATAGTTTTAATAATATTGAGTTTGCAAAGATTTCATATGTTTAGTTCAAAGGTGTAAAAGATTTACAAGAACTTGACTCACTTCACGAAAATAGTGAAAAATATAAAGAACTTTATGAGAGAATTATTAATGTTGGAGAATATCAAGTTGAATCAAATTTAAAAAATTAAATAAAAATTTCTAATTACCCAAGAACATGACCTACAATTTTTTTAATTAGAAGAGGAGGAACAGCATTACCAACTTGTATTATTTGTTCTTTCTTATTTCCACAAAGTTTATAATCTGCTGGAAAGCTCTGTATTTGCTTTAATTCATCTGGAAGAAGCATCCGCAAATAATAACCATTCTTATTTTGAATAGGAACAAACAAACGTGGTTGATGCTCGTAAGTACAAATAATAGTTTTACTTGGGTTACGAATATCAATGATTTCACAATGAATAGGTGAACCACGCTTAGCAAATGAAAACAATGTTGTAAACTCTTTACCTCCATAACTCTTATTTTCAATATCTCTCTTCAACTTCAAATAAGGATGAGCACCAGATGCTTCTTCATTGTTATTCATATCCTTTACAATACACTCTTCTGGGATTGTTGAGAAGTCAAATATATCGTCTGTTACATTTATTGTTCCTTCCATCGAAAAGTTAATAATATTTTCCAATCCAGCAAACTTATTTTTTGATGTATCTTCATCTGGAAATTCCAACTTAAATTTATTTGAATATTCTGATTTAATACCAAGAATAATCAAACGCTCACGCTTTTGTGGAACACCATATTCATGACATTTAAATACTTTATAAATAACATCATACCCTAGTTTTTTAAATTCATCTACAATTACATCAATATATAGTTCTCCTGTTTCTGTTTTTTTACTGACAAGACCCTTTACATTTTCACCGATAATAACTTTTGCGTCTGTCTCTTTTGCCACTCTTACAAACTCACGAAACATTGTATTGAGTGGGTCATTTATTTTACGTTTACCACCTGTACTGAAACTTTGACAAGGAAATCCTGCGAAAACAATATCAACACCCCTATATTTTCTCAATTCTTCATTAGTAACTTTCAAAATATCACTTTTTACATTGTTTCCAAGCATAACTGAATTTGGAAAATTTGCATCATGCGTTTTTTGAAATGTTTCTTTAATTTCACTATATGCTACAATATCAATATTATTCTGTTTCATTCCAAGTGTATCACCACCCATACCAGAAAACAAACTAATAGCGGTTACTTTTGTGTTATTTTTTTTAGATTGCGAAGGCATTGTTTATTAATATAATAAGCAACCATTTAATTCCTTTCATTTTTTAAATAAAATTTTTAGAATTTATTAGAATAACCCATTATAGTATATGACAATTAAAAAATTTACTATATTTGGTGAAAGATGCTCTGGAACAAACTATGTTCAGCAATTAATTCTTAAAAATTTTGATACAGAAATAACTTGGGAATACGGATGGAAGCACTTTTTTGGTTTTAAAGAGGAATCACTTGAAAATTCCGATGATACATTATTTATATGTGTTGTAAGAGAACCTTATGAATGGTTAAATTCATTTTATAAAAGACTTCATCATTTATACTTACAAAAACATATAGGGTTTTCATTTATGAAAAATAATGAAAAAAAAAGAAATATTTTTTTAAATAAAGAAATATGGAGTGTTCACGATGAAAAAGATGAAAATGGAAAAAATATTGAAATGATAAATGATAGAAACATTTATACTGGTGAGAGATATAAAAATATATTTGAATTACGTCATATAAAATTACATTATTTAATAGAAGAGTTACCAAAGAAAGTAAAACATTGTATTCTCATAAAATATGAGGATTTATTGAATGATTTTGAAAATACTATGGAGAGAATAAAAAATACTGGTATTAAAATAAAAGAAGATATCAATTTCCCAGAAAATCATTTATTTTATAAAAAATCATCAACAATTGACCAAAAAGAAGTTGATAAAAAAAGAAATTATTATTTAAAAAGAAATGATATATATAATAATTCTAATTTAATTGTAGAATATGAAAAGAAATTAGGATATTTATAAAGTTGATAATTAAATTCAACAATTTAAAATTCAACAATTTATAATTGAAATAGCTTAAAAAGATAAAAATAATATTCATACAACGTAGAAAATAATATTCATACAACGTAGAAAATAATATTCATACAACGTAGAAAATGAATCACCATACACCAAAAGAAAAGAAATTTATTGATTTGTTTTGTGGAATTGGTGGATTTCATCAAGCACTTGATAGTTTAGGATATAAATGTGTTTTTGCTAGCGATAAAGATAAGGCATGTAGAGAAGTGTATAAAAATAATTATGGTCTTGAAGTAAATTGTGATATTACAAAAGTAAATATAGAAGATATTCCTGTATTTGATATTTTATGTGGTGGATTTCCTTGTCAACCGTTTTCAAATGCAGGAAAAAAATTATCTCTTGAA
>Ga0115007_10000636_pt1 | contig 23385 bp, 31 predicted proteins | sample ArcOceMetagenome_2_FD_87166 | JGI IMG/M metagenome (GOLD analysis project Ga0115007, IMG submission 87166) | Marine eukaryotic phytoplankton communities from Arctic Ocean - Arctic Ocean ARC135M Metagenome | ecosystem: Environmental > Aquatic > Marine > Oceanic | place: Arctic Ocean | collected...
AAAAAAAAAAAAAAAAAAAAAAAAAAAAAAAAAAAAAAAAAAAAAAAAAAAAAAAAAAAAAAAAAAAAAAAAAAAAAAAAAAAAAAAACAAAAAAAACAAAAAAACAAAAAAACAAAAAAACCAAAAAAAAACCAAAAAAACCAAAAATGGGTAAAACCCATTTTTTTATAAATTGAATCAATTATGGATCAATAAATATATGTTATTAAAAACAAAATGCTTTCACGACCAACACTTTCTCAATCACTGCAAACTTTCCGCCAGTCTGTAAAAGGACTAAGTTTCTTCTGTCCAAAATCCAAAAATAAGGGAGCTGCTGGGTTACTTTTGGAGGGGAAATTGGGAATTCCAGCTTCATCAGCTTGTTTGGACTGCCTAGATGGTGAAGTAAAAGGCTTTCCCCAAACGAAAGCAACTTCTAGATCTAGACTAGCGAAACAATTTGGTTTGAATGAAGGAGATTATTTGGCTTCAGAAACAGTAGCAATCACAATGATGAAACCGTCTGACCTTTCAACCACAAAATTTGAAGATTCTCGACTTTTTAAGAAAATTAAAAATGTTTTATTTATTTCATATGTAAGGGATGGGGATTATGTATCGTTCAACGAAGAAATAATTTTTGATAATTCGAATCCTTTATTTCAACAAATTAGAGAAGATTATAAAACAATTAAAGAATTTTACAATTCTAACGGTTTTACAAAAGGACGAGTTGGAAAACTTCTTCAAGTGAGAACTAAGGGTCAGGGTAAAGGGGCTCCAAAAACTCATGCTTTCTACTTTCGCCGCCAATTTCTAATTCAACTTTTCCAATAAAAAAAAACAAAAAAATGTACAGAGGTCAACATACCTTTTTTTGTTTTTAGAATCACTGGATGTTTCTTTGAGAGACATAATTATTTATATACTTCAATTTATAAACTATGTTTAAAAACAATCATAAACAATATGTTGTAAATACGTATTTGCACTTTTTTCGTTATTGAATCTAGTTCTATAACTAAAAGTACAATTTTTCATAGGAAATGAAACAATAAATACTTCTTTATTGATTTCTTTAATTTTTTCAATATAAATTTCGTCGGTATAATTAAATCTATTTATATAACTGGTTTTATGTGGTTCATGAAGACCACACCAGTTTTTCTGTGTCAAATATTTTTCTGTTTCTAAGAACATAACTAATATAAATTATAGTTATGTTTTTAAATGATTATTTTTTAATCCATATGTATATATGTTCTTGGCCTCTTCTTTGGTGTGGTTTCATATTGCTCCCGGGTCTTTTGATAATCATATAGTCTTCTTTTTTATCACACTTTCTAAATTTTTTTCTAATTTTTTTATACATTAAATCTGGTATATTAAGACAAAGTAATTTCCCTTTGGGAAGATATGTGAATGCTTTTTTTATAGTTGGTATTAAAAATTCATCATAAAATTTGGGTCCGTCACTCATTTTAATCTTTGTAGAACTACTGGGTTGTTTAATTTTTCCAGTCCCATCATAATTTTTCATATTTTCGTACACTTCTAAATACTCATATGGTGGGGAAGTGAAAACCATGTCATATTTAAATTTAGAAAAATCAACATCTTCGGCAGGATTGAAGTATAATTTTATTCTACTTTTGGAATGTGGTTCAAGTAATTTACGTATTTTTTTATACCCAGGTTTTAATGATATATTACTGTCAATCCCAATGTAGTTAAAATCACCGGCGAATGCTGCGGTCATTCTGGACCCCCATCCTGCCGTAAAATCTAATATAGTGGTTGCCTTGTGTTTGCGATAAAAATTTAAGGCTGCAGCGGGTCTCATACTATTAATGGTTCCCCATTGCAATTCCATTGCGTATTTATAACTATCAAATAAATTTTGAGCCCCTTGATATTTACCGTTATATAAATTCATGGCAAATTCAATCACCTTTTTTTTAGAATGTGGTTCTTTCCATTTATCGAAGTGAGATTTTCCTCTATATTTTGTTTTTTCTCTAGCTTTTTCAGTACCATAATTAACAACAACATTACCTAATAATGAACGTGGGTTTAAATTTTCTTTGTTTCTAAGTGCAAAAAAACCATGGAGGGCTTCTTTTTTGGTAATATTTCTAAATGGATATCTATTTCCTTTGTATTTTCTTTTTTTAGTCCTACGCTGTTCTTTCATTTTTTTTACTTGTTCTTTCGATAATAAATAAGATTTTTTTTTTGTCTTTGCCATAACTAATATATGTGAATAAAATAATATAACGATAAAATAAATATAAGTTAATATCAATATAAAGTTAATATCAATAATGTAAATAATGACATTATTAAACGGGATTAGTTGTTCGGTAGTAAGTGTAACTTTATCAGCGGTAGCATTTTGTACAGTGTTAAATATATCAAAAAATGTATTACCAAAGGAAACGCAAGATAAAGCATTAAAGGTTGCAAATGTAATTATATTAACATCTGGTATAATGGGGTATTACCATGGATATTATTCTAAGGGGATATTTGGTAAATAATTATATTTAATAATATTATGGACCATAGTAAATTATTAGAAGATGATGAGTGTTTAATATGTTTTGAACATTGTAAAAAAGAAGAATCCGTTTGTTGTGAAATATGTCATAAACTATGTCATAAAAAATGTTTTAAAAAATGGCAAATTAAGAAAAAAACCAAGGAGAATAAGTGTATACATTGTCAATCAAAAATGTGTTTAAAAAAAAAGAGATATATGATTTGTTGTTATTTAGAAGTTTTATTGTAATAACAACGCCTACATTATTGTAGGTGTTGTTATTCCCATGCTTTTTTAACCCATGCCTTTTTTTTCCCTTTTTTATTAAACATTCTTTTTGAGGCAGCTTTCGCAAATAACTTTGCTCTTTCTTCTCTACTATTGGGTTTCATTTTCTCAAGTTTTTTTATTTCTTCATCAAGTCTAATTGTTTCTAATTTCTTTTCTTCTTCGATTTTAATATTTTCTTCGACATCATTTTGATTTTTAATCATATCAAATGTAAGTGTATATCCATATTGCCACGCACAATTTTTTTCTATAAAATTTTCAATGTTTGAGTTTAGAAGTTGTGAAAATATTTCACCGTCAATAGAAGGTGGTTTTAGGTCCATGCACCAAAACATAAATTCAAATTGATTGTCTTCTGTTACTTTCTTATACTCATTTGATTCTTCTTCCATTTTATAAGTAATTTTTGTTAACAAAAATTAAATAAAATTAAATCAATTTTATGAAATATTTACTTATTTATATATGAGTATTTTGGATTTAGACCCAGAAAATTATACGTTGAATGAAATATCAGATTTTTTCGACTTAAATCCTAATCATAATATTACCCAAGTTAATGATGCTTTTAGGAATAAACATAATGAAGTAACTCTTAATAAAACCTTAACAAAACCAGAAAAGGATAAAATGTGTAGTTTCTTTGAACAATTAAAAAATAAATTAGTTTTAAATTTAACACAAAAACCACATGAAGAGGCAACCTTTAATAATTATTCTGATGTAATGTCAAATTCTTTGAATAATAGAGTTGATACAATTATACCAAAAAACAAAGTATTAAAAAATAATGCCGCAATATTGATAAATTCTGAAAATGCGCATCAAAAAGTGACAAACCGGTTATTATCTATTGATACAATTTTTAGAGAAAACTATTTAACTACAAAGAGTACCAACTTTAAGTTAAATGTTCCATCGACAATTAAAAATGTAAAGAGCATTAATTTAGTATCTTTAGAAGTTCCATTAACATATTATAATGTTTCTGAATCATTGGGAAATAATTATTTACATATTGACCTTTTGAAAGTAGTAATCCCAGATGGTAAATATACGAATGAACAATTAATAGCAGAATTGAATTCACAGTTCGCAACGTTGACTCCTCTTCCAGATGCCTCATATAATACTATTACAAAGAAAACTACTATAGATTTAAATGGTAATGGTGAATTAAATTTTATTAGAGATAAAGATGGTAATGAATTTACATGGGATGTAAATGGTGAAAATGCGGCAAATAAAATACATTATGTTGACGATTCAAAGGGTGCTGCAAAATTATCTAATAAAAAAACGGCGGATCCTATTAATAAAAAATTAGGTTGGTTACTTGGATACAGAGATAAAAAATATATATCAACAACAAAGGTAGATTCCGAAGGTCCTCTAGATACAGATGTATCGTTCAAATACTTTTATTTCATTTTAGATGATTTTAACCATAACCAGGATACAAATATTATTGCATTAAAAAATAATTCTATCCAATCAACAAAAATATTAGCTAGAATTAGTAATAATTTGATGTCTGGAAAAATATTAATGGAAGGGACTGATAATGTAGGTAATGATTGTTTAACGCATAAAAGGATTTATTATGGTCCGGTAGATGTAAATAAGATACATATTAGAATTACCGATGAATTTGGTAGAGATTTAGATTTGAATTACTCTGATATTTCTATGGGTATTAACTTTCAATGTATTTATGATTAATCTTTATTTGTATATTGACACAATACCTTGTTTATAATCAAGTTATGTGTTTTGTCAATATACAAAAAATATTAACCTTGTATAATATATATGAAATGTCCAAACGTTGATATTTATAATTTAGATAAAGAGTTATTTCAAAATATTGATAAAATAGGAGGATGGGAAAAATTAACAAAAATATATAATAAAGAAGCCAAAGATAAAAAAAATTATTTAGAATCAGATACTAATTTACAGGTAAAAAATTTTTTGGAATATATGGGTGCTCTTAGAAAAATAATAATAGATGTAATAGTAAAAAAAACAACAGATAGAATGTCAAAAGACAAAAAACACAAAAGTAAATATAAATCCTTTTTAAAAAACAACAAATTCAACAAATATATAATTGCGTCGGCATTAGGTTCTACAAATTTAACATCCGATTATGATATAACTTTTGGGGGACCCGGTTCATATTTATTAATAAAATGTATAATAGAAAATTTTAATAAAATAAAGTTAAAAAAAATGCCGACGATGACACAAATATTTGATTCAAACTTTTATTTAATGCCCGATTTAGTTATTACAAAAAATAATATGAATCGTTTTAAAAATAAAAATATTAATTTATTTCAAGTAAACGGGACACATATGATACCGGTACCAAATAGTAAAGATATTACTAGTTTAGAATTATTAAAATTAAAAAATAAAAAGGATGATAATCGTAAATTAACAAGTAACAATTTAAAAAAAAGATACAATAAGTTATTAAAATTGGGGGAAGAAATGGATGTATTTTTATACCAAGACAATTTTAAAAATTCAAGTATAAAAAATAAATTAGATTTTTTTAATAAAATAATGGAAATAAAGGAAACAGAAATTGAGGCATATTTTTGTTTATCAACAGTTTTAACTGTAGTATATGGTATACAATCAAAAAAAATAGATGACTTAGAAAAAATATTAATACCCGATAATTTTTTAGTAGGAGCTATAGAAAATATAATTGATTTATACAAACATCATTCGCATTCGTTTGTAAATAACCAGGAAAAAATTAGAAATTTATCTATAAAAGTATCAAAATATATATATAGGATATTTTTCAATTTAGATTACTATTTGAAAAAGGGGGATTCCAAAACTAGACAAAAATGCAAACAATATTTTAAAAAAAAAAATATAAATTATGAAGAACTAAAAAAATTAACAAATGAAATATTATTTTTTAGGAAAAATAGTGATAATTTTTCTCCTGAAGAAAGAGGAAAGTATATACAAAAGATTGATAAATTCATTAAAGTATTTAAATTAAATAAACCATTAAAATTTGGAAAACAACATGAAATTTTTGATTTATTTAAAGAATTAGACGAAAGAACATTATTTTTATATAAAAAAAAAAGTAAAACAATAAAAAGAACGAACCGTAAAAAAGGAACTAAAAAAAAGACACGAAAAAATAGATAATTTAAGTCCAATATTCATTAACAATATTATTTTTAAATATTCTATGTGCATCATCAGCTTCTTTTATAAATTCTTCAATCCTTTTCTCCTGATTATTTATTTCAATAACACAAGGTCTTACCCTTTTAATTTTTTCTTTGTGTCTTATTATTTGTTTTCCCAATGTTGCAACTCTTTCATATTTTTTAATAATATTAATAAATCTAGTCATTATAACATATTTATTTATAAAAAATTTAAGCATTTTTATAAATAAATGAAGAAATATATCTAACAAGACCATATTGAAACACCAATATCATCAATATTACTTAAAGGAAATGTGGCTGAAGTATTGATAATTCTACCTTCATATTCATGCTTCCATTTTTTTAACCATCTATCGAAGGCAAACGTTGCAATTTTTTCACTTGACTCATTAACATCACCAATAAATTTATCATCTTCATCACATACCATAGACCATAAACCATCCGTAGCACAAACAACTTTGTAAGATACACATTCTTCTCTTGGTATAATTTTTCTAGATATATGGGAACCAGTAATACCAACATGACCCAATGCATGAGTCATATTTAATCTATCATTAATTGAAAAACAAAATAACTTCGAGGGTATTGACATAATTGTTGTTGGATTTTTTACTTTAATATCAAATATACCATCTGTTTTTATTTCAACATGATTATCAATCAACCTTTGTTCCTCTTCTTTATTATAAATATCATGGTCATTAGTCTTCCAAATACATTTATCATCTTTATAAAGTTTACCAGTAGAATCTCCAACCCATGAAAATTCAAATTTATCTGGGAAAATTCTACAAACACACAATGTTGAACCTACTCCATGGCTTTCCTTAATATTAGTTTTTTCCATAATTTCTTCAAAATAAGTATCGTTTTGAAGAAATTCATTGAAATTTAGTTGTTTTAAAATATTTGTTGGATATTTGGCATTTAATACTTTACCATGTCCATCAGCAACACCGATGTAATCAAATTCTCCATTATTAGACTTACCTGAAAAAGCAAAATCTTGATTTGAAGAAGCTTGTTTTACATAAGAGTTCATTTTTTTATTTATGAATTTTATTTAAAAATATTTCAATTTTTTAATAAAAATATTTTCTTATTCTAATTTGATAAAAATTAATCTAACATATATGGATCATAAGTAAGTTTAGATATTTTTCGCAATATTACAACCGGTATTTTTTCAATATTTTGAATATTCAACAAAGTATTATATATCATTTTTTCTCTAAAATCTGCTGCATAAAATCTACTATACATATATAATTCAACTCTAACTTTACTCAACAATTGTTCTCTTTTTTTACACCATAACGGTCTAAAAATATCATAATTATCTTTGAGTTTATAACCAATAATAAGTTTATTATTATCCCAAAAAGCTAGTCCTTTTCTAATTAGAGGATGATTATTTTTCATAAATGTAGAATTATAATATGGACTAACTTCTTTTGTATCATAATACCAATTTGGTTTTAAATAACATCCAATAAAATTACTCCAATCTTCATTATACAAAACATTTTGCTTTGATACAATTTTGGGATGTTTTCTTAATATATTCATTTATTGAATACAATGTTTTATTTTTATATTTTAATAAAATTGAAAATATAAAAAAAAATTAAATACAAAATATATATAATGGCCGGAATTTTACCAATGGCAATAAAAGATAAAAATGTATTCTTCCTTTTTGGAAGAGAAACAGTAGACAATGTATTTAGAGATTCTGGAAAATGGAGTGATTTTGGAGGTGGAATAGAAAAAGGAGAAAAATTGGAAGACGTGGCTATTAGAGAAGGTTGGGAAGAAACATCAGGTATTTTGGGAAATCAACAAAAAGTAAAAGACTTGGTGGAAAAAAAAACAATACAAAAGGTAACAAATGGTACATATACAACATTTGTAGTAATGATTGATTATGATAAAAAATTACCACCAATATTTGATAAAAATTATAAAGAAGTAAAAAAAAACCAAGCTAATTTAATACAAGACCATAATGGATTATACGAAAAGGATAAAATAAAATGGATAGAAGTAGATAATTTATACAAACACAAAAAAATATTTAGACCTTTTTATTTATCAATTATAAATAAAATAATAAAATACGGAAAATCTTTGAAAAACAATTAACGAAATGGTATTAAATTCTGACAATCCAGATATTCGTCAGAAATAGTACAATGATTTGGATATATTACCGTTCTAAACCCATTTCTAATGCTTCCGATTTTACAAGGAGAAGATATACACCAATAATAAATTTTCTTATCCTTTTTTTCACCATTTTCTAATTTTACAAGTTTTACAACCTTAACAATTTCATAAAGGGTTTTATTACACTTTGTCACTGGGTCATACATATTTTTGTGCTTTATATTCAATAAACAATTTTCAATAGTTTTTTCAATATTTAAATTTCTATATATTTCATTTTTGGTTTTAAAATAATACTGAACATCGATTAAATTTTCTTTGTTTAAACAGGCAACATTAACAAATTCATGTACGGTACAATATTCTAAAAATATCAAAGACACTTCTTTTGTGAAATAAAACATATTTTTTATTTCATTATAAAATTAAATAAAAAATCAATTTATAATTTTGAAGAAGTAAGAAGTATTATAACATCTTTTCCCACTTTATTTTTTTTTATCTGGATATTATCGATATCTATCTTATCAACTAGAAATTTAATCTTTGAAATATATTTTTTATTCATTAAATTTTTATATATAGTATAAGAAACCCAAGAAGAGGGACTTATATTTGGTTTATGTACAACATGTTTTTTCCATTCTTTTAAAATGTCAAAAAGTTCTTTGAATAATATGTACATTTAATAATACTATTTATGTTTAAATCTTTAACATAAAATAACTAAAAAAATAGAACTAAAAAAATAGAACTAAAAAAATAGAACTAAAAAATTTTCTAACAACAGTACCAATTATCTCTAATACCGGATAAGTAATCGATATACATTTGTTTGGGGTCCTTAATATCTTTTTCCTTTAATTTTTCCCATTCATCCCACATTTTCTTTCTTTCCCAATTGAATAATCCACCAGGTCTTTCTATATTACAATCACCAACTATACTTTGTTTATACAAAGCATATAACTTTACTTTTTGTTCATCGCTAAAACTTTCAATGTGTTCTTTGACGTATAAACATGCATCACTAAATAACATCTCTTCTTTCATCATTTATAATAATATACTAAAATTTTATATAAAATTGAACTAACCGGGTTATATTATATTTATATAAAATACTACCAAATGTATATAGGTACAGTAAGATTTAACAATGACACTTATATTGAAAATTATAGATGGAGGATAATTAATGACTATAATGGTTGTATATATTCATTAAGACACAGGACATCAAAAATATTTCCGCCATTTTGCAAAATAATAGTTATAGAAATGAACAATACAATAAATAAGATAATGGGAATAGGATATTTATATAATTATTTAAGATTATCTCATAAAGAAAAAATCCATGAAAACGTGTATCAAAATAGATATATATATAAGGGTGACAGTCATATAGATAGGGTAGATTTGGATCCAGAAATTTTAAATTTATTAGAATTTATGGTATTTAAAACATCGAGTCATTACAAAAGAAATAGAAGTATAATACAATTACCACTGAGAAGATTGGGAAAACAAATAAAAAAAAAAGATGACGAAAAAAAAATTCATCAGTGTCCTTTTTGTACCAAAGATTATATATATATAAAACGATTAAGATATCATTTAATAAAAGATCATGCTAATAATAAAGAAATAAATAATTATGTAAAAGAAATCGAACGACACATACCAAAAAATAACAAACATAAAAAAACGGTATACAAGTGTAGTTTGTGTGGAAAATGTAAAAAAAACCACATATGTGAAGCAATAACATACAGTGACGAACAAAGAAAAAAAATATGTAATTATTTGGAAGGTTTATTTACAAAATAACATTTTCATTTTGTTTTGTCTCGGGATTCTCAGTGTTTTTTTGTTCACAACTAATACTTTTTTTATATTTTTGATTATATTTTGTATAAGTCTTTTTATTAAATTTTTCTCTATTTGGACCAAAATTATTTCCTAAAAGTAAAACACTTTGTGAATATATATAACTAATTCTAGATAATTCATTATTTGAATATGCGATAAGTTTTTCAATTCTATCAATATTTTTAAGAATTTGGTCTTCGATTGTATAATTATAAATATCAACCAATGATTCTGTGAATACAGTATTCATAAGTTCATAAATATGAAGGATTGCTAATTTTTTATTTCTTTGTTTTTCATTTTTTTGAACTTTATCTTTGAATGAAACTTCATCAATTTCATCAATTAAATATGCAACTCTTAATAGACTATTATTTTGCAAAGTTCTACAATCTCTTCTTAAATTACGAATTTCATAATGTTGCCAATGATTAGCAAATCTATGAAATGAGAAACACCAATTAAAAGTAGAAAGGCTCATTTTATGTTTATTATATCTTAATTTTGTTCTAAAACTATAATGATCCGGAATTCCACCACAAGGAACTTCTGTTGGATTTCTAATATTATTCCCGGTTTGTTTTTGCCATTCATAAAAGTGCGGATTATGAACAACACCTGTTTCAATTTCACCGGTTCTCCAATCAAAAGCAACTTTACATTGTGTACACCACATTTGACTACATCCCGAAATTTTATAAATAAGGGATGCACATCCGGGACAATTCTTTGTTTCCTTTTTAATCATTTCTGCCGATTTTATATTTTCCTCTTTACAAGTATGTGGTGAATCCTTTTGATAACCTTTTATTTCAAAACATTTACTACAAGCCCAAATATTACATATACCGCATTTATGGGCAGAGGATAACATACCTTTACAACCATCTGTTGGACAAGCTTTTATAAATATGGTTTTTTTATCCTTTTGTACACCATTTCTTCGAATTAAATAAATTTTGTGATTGTTTCTTCTTAGATTTTCTTGTAATTCTTGTATTTTTTCAAGATATGAATTATTTATTTTATGCAATTCTTTAATTTTTGTTTCCTTTTCAACAAGATGCATAGTTTCGGGAAACTGTGCTTTTTCTCTATCAAATAAAACATCCTTTCTATATTTTTTATAAGTTTTATTAATGAAGGAAACATTTAGATTTTCTATAAGAAAATCTCTTTCCCATTCTTCTTTACAATTCATACAATGTGCATTTTTAATAGTATGTGTCAAATAATATCGAATACATTTTTTACAAGAACTAAAATCACATTTATAACATGTTACTTTGCTATGAAGAGTTTTATTATAATTATTACAACAAACTGAACAATCCGTCATTTTTATATAGTGATAATATATTAAACGTAGTTTTTCAATTTATTAAATTGAAAAAAAAATAAAATAAAATTCCTAAAACAAAAAACAAAAAATGAAAAAAAATTTTAAAGAAAAACAAAAAAAATCGAAGGGTTCAAAGGCAATAAGATTGCCGGTATTTGAAAATAGTGAAAATAATTATTTTATAAATGTGAAAGGATTTCTGGGATATGTGGAGTCAAAGATAAAAGTCCCGGGTCATATATTTTATGAAAATGAAAAAAAAAACGTACCAATATACTTAATATCTGCACATGGTGAAATGTTTGGTGGTTTAAGATTAAGTCGTCATTCATTTGAAAAAAAAATACCAATAGTGGAGGAAACGAGAAACAAACATTTATTTAATAGGACGAAGGAAAATCAATATGTAGTAAATACAGCACCAATAAGATCATTAATTTGTCCATCAAAATTTGACGGACCGTTTTTCAAATATTTAACTGAAAATTCAATAGAGGCAAAAAAAATATTATTTTCAAAGTATCCAGAACGTTTGTATACAAATGTGGTGGAAAACAAGGAAGAGATTGGACCATTTAAAACGGCATGTTTTAGTCAACCAGGAGCACCATATCCAAGAAAGAACCATACTTTTTATGATAATCCGAATAAAAAAAAATGCTATGATTGGCTAATGGGTGTATATCCAGTATTTAATTCACACAAATCAAACATAAATTTATTTGACAATGATGAAATTACAAGATATACAAAAGATTCTGATATAAAAAATAGAATATTTAACGACAAAGTGTTGGAAAAAATGAATTGGGGAGGTAAATCAAAATTAAAGGCAAAATATGAAAAACTGACACATAAAATATATGAATCTCTACCAAAGTACGATAAAAGGCAAAAAGAATGGATAGGTGGAAATGATGTAACGATGGAAGAAATTATGGATATAATGGGTGATGGTATCTATATTTCTCTAACATGTAGTCCGTTTACGAATACATATTATGATAAGATTCCAATAGATAACAAAGTATGTTCTCATACAGGAGAACAAGTTATAGAAATAGTGAGTAGGATGAATAAAAAAATGTGGAAAAAAAAATATAAAAATTACCGTTCACTTGCAACACTAAGAAAACATAAAATATGTAAACAAGAAATAATGGAAGATAGTGATGCACCGAAATTTGGGAAGAAAAACACTGGTATAGGGATATCAAAGAGGGGTAGAATAACATATGCCACAAAAAAAATAGACTTAACCGAAAAATCTTCAAGTAGTAGTAGCAGTGAATCAGACTGGTCTGATTAGAATATACAACAACAATTTTCTCTTTCGATATTTTCTTTTTTAGTTAAATCAATACCCGGTGGTAATCTGATACCCTGACAATTAATAGCAGGATTATAATTTTCAAATATAGTTTTGGATATTATTTGTATAGATTCAAATACATTAATTTCATTTTTAGAAGAAACTTCATTATATAAAAATCCATATTTTTTTACAAGAGCCTCTCCGTCTTCTTTATTTAAATATAATTTATGTTTGTCACTTTTATTACCTATAACCATTACAATAGGATTACCATCTTTAAATTTTAAGTAATGATTGATCCAAAAATGAATTTTTTCAACGCAACCAGGTTTGGAAATATCGACAACGATAAAAATACCAGCAACGCCTTTATAATATCTTTCGACAATAGGTATAAAAATTTTTTTACCGGCAGTATCCCAAAACTGACACTTAATGCGAAGCCTATTAAAAATATTAATAATAGTGCTAGAATATTCAACACCAATAGTAGGTTCATATGAAGATTGGAATTTATTATTACATATTCTATCAGTAAAAGAAGATTTACCTGAACATTCTGGTCCAATAACTAATAGTTTAAATAAATAATCATAGAGCATATACATTATATGTTTAAAAAAAATATAAAATATATATATATATCAATGTCGTATTTTCAATTATTTAATGAAAAAATAGAAAATAACACGTCTATAAAAGTTTTAGCAAATAATTTTATTGACAGGGGAGCGCATCCTGATAAATTTGAAAATGGAATTTTAAAAAAGGAATTAACTGAAGTATATAATAAACGAAAAATATTACAAATAAAAGAATTATCAAGTAAAAAATCGGTTAATCAATTGGCTACATTACCAACAAAAAAACTAGACGAAATTTATCTACAATTAAGTAATAAATCAAAACAATAATTTATCAATTGTAGTTCTAACACAAAATAATCTATGAATAACAATACCGGAAAAGAAACAAAAAAAGAGGATCAAATAAAAGTTGGACTCGGTATATTTTTGAATGAAAAAAGCTAATAAACAGGTGAGTAAAACATCGATAACCGCAATATTATAGATTCTAATTTTATGAAGACCTTGAGAAGGTTTTCCTAAAATATCTTTATAGTGACAAAGGTTGAACATGTTTATATTAAATTAATATTTCATTCCAATAATTTTGAATAATTCAATAACATTAGATTCTTGTGCAAGAATATTTTCATCCATTTTTTTTTTGAAATTTTCAAGCGTACTTTTCATACCATTCCATCTTCTTTTAATGACGGGAATTAACTTTTTAAGACCCCCTATAATTTCCTCTTTTGTTAAATCAATGTTTTCTTTGACAATAGTTTCAATAATTTTAACGGCAAGTTTAATTTTTTGCATATTATCTTTGGTATATGTTAAAAAAATGATAGGTTTACCGTTGGAAACTTCTAATCCAAAGTCTTCGTGTGCCGAAATCCCAGATTTTAGACTAATAAACACACCCCCTTTTGCTTCGGATTGACATTCCATATCTCTTCGAAATTTAACAATTTCTTTTTTTAAAACATTGCCTGAATAATTTTTTACTTCAAATAATATCGTCATATAATTATGAATTAATCTGAAATCTCCGGATTCTTTTTCGGTATGTGTATCAATAACTTCGGATTTGGGGAACAATCGGTTAAGAGTATGATATGTAAATTCTTCTCCATCTTGTCCTAATAAGGTGGAGTTTTCTTTTCTTTTTTGAACTGTTAAATATTTTTCTCTTTCTCTTTCTAATTGAGATTCATATACTTTGCGCAATTCTTCTATTTTATTTTGATGTTGTTCTCTGAGTTGGTCTTTTTCACTACGAACAACATCAAGTTTTTCATTAAATGTTTTATGAAAAGAATCTTTCAATTCCCACACTTTATTTTTTTCAGTAGTAATTTGTTGATTATACATACTATTTTTCTGTGTTAATTCATTAATTTGTGTTGAATAGATAAGTTTATATTTTTCCTTTAAATCTTGTTTAATATTTTCAATTTCGGATTTATGTTCTGTATTTTTTTCGATTTGTTTTTCTAGTAGTTTTTCCATACTTTGGTTAAGGTTTTCTATAATGTTATTTTTATTTTCTTCAACTTGCATTAATTTTAGCTGCCATTCTTTATTTTTCCATAATTGTATATTTTTCATACCTTTTTGCATAAGTTCAAGGCCTAATTCAATAACTAAGTTTTTATCTGAATCATTAAGAGATTTAAATACTTTATTTTTCTCAGTAGGTTCTAGATACAATTCTAGTTGTTCAATCAATTCTTCCATGTAGTTATATTAAATCTTAATAGTTGTTTAAATATATTAAAAATACTTCTTAATATAATATAAATGGATATGTTGCAAGGACAACCGAAGGAGAAAATAGATATGATATTAGAACCATTGCAAGTATTAATTCAATTAGCAATATTATCATTTTTACCAATAGGAACAAAAATGTCAATTTCCGAAAATATATTGAAATTACAACAACCAACAATGTTACAAGGAGTATTGAGGTGGTATCAAAAAGATAATAAGGATGATTTATATTATTTATTTCATGCTATAAGGAGATACTATAAGTGGTATAAAGATAGGGATGACCAAGTATTTACCGAAATATTAAGCTTGGCTATAAAAGGAATAGGAAAACTAACGGAAACATATAACAAGGCTGGTATAACAACAATAACGCATACATTAAATTTGTATAAAAATATATTAGAACAAGATTCAAAGGAATTATTTAAAGATGAAACAGAGCAAAGTATAAGTATAGACACAGTATTTGAGAAAATAACAAATATTTATGATAGAAGATTGTTAATAATTATTTATAGTACCTTTGAAATAATGAAGGATGAAGAAAATGAACAAAATTTGCAAAGATATATTGGTGGTTTAAATAATATATTAAATACGACTGAAATTAAAATAAGAAAATGGATATTGGATAATTTGACATGTTAATTATAAAAATTGATTACAAAAATATAATATTTTTGTAATCAAATATTGATAATGACTGAACCATCTAGTTACAAAGAATGGAAATATGTAGATATTGGATATGGTGTAAATGCAAGCAGAGAGGCGCATGATATGTATATGACAGTAAAAAGACTTGGGTTAGAAGAGTGGCTTATAAATTATAAAGGAGGTGGAACAGATATTGGTAATATGGATGAAATTTCCAATGGTTTAGAATGTGATTCTCATAGTGGTTTTAGTTTTAGTGCAACATTGAGAGTAGTAAAAAATGTATTAATCGAAGGATGGGATCCAAAATATAAAATTTTACAACAAGAATAGAAAAAAATAATAATAATTTTTTATTTTTTTTAATAAAAAACTTTAAAAAACTTTAAAAAACTTTAAAAAAGTAAAAAAAATCGAGAAAAATGGGATTATTTGTGACTGGGTTTTTTGGACTTTTTGGTGTTGTGACTGATTAGCGTCACAAAAACGGATGGTACGAAAGTACGGTTTTTGCCCAAAATGAAACTCTATAGGGAAACGGAAGTTCAGGATGTAAAATAATTGATGAAATCGCAAAATACTTAGTTTCGACCCTAAAAACGTACTTTCGTACCCTTTTTTAAATTATCAGTAACAAAAAACCCGACCTATAATTTAATTTAACACGGTTTAACATAATAAAATTGAAAAAAAATGAAACGTGAGAGCGCCCTCTTAAAACGAAAAAAGTGAAACAAGGCCTTGAGACCAACAGAGAGCATAAAATCGAAAATATGTGCGGCACTGTTTTTTTGTTACTGAGCGTTATTTTGGAAAAAGTGAAACAACGCGTTTAGACCAACAGAGAGCATAAAATCGAAAATATGTGCGGTACGGTTTTTTTGTTACCATAACGTGTTTTCAAGAAAAGTGAAACAACGCGTTTAGACCAACAGACAGCATAAAATCGAAAATATGTGCGGCACGGTTTGAAATCGTCTACGTCCTGTAGATTTTAAAAATGAAACATAAATTACACGACGGTATTTGTAGAGAAAAACTGTATTTTTTTAAGGGTACGTTTTTTTAATAAAAAAGAAGAAAAAAAAAAAGCTTAAAAAAAAACGTTTAATATATACAAAATGAACCAAAAAATGGCTAAATTTAGCCAAAAAAATGATAATTACTGGGCTTGTAAATTATGTGAAAAAAAATTCAAGCATCAAAGCAGTTTATGCAAACACATCACAAAAAAGCATTATAAAAAAAAATTAACGAAATGGCTAAATTTTAACAAAAATGGTAACAAAATGGTAACAAAAAACATTAAAAGTTTTGAAAAAAGCGTATATATTTGTGACCATTGTAACAAAATTTACAAATACCCATCGGGATTATCGCGACATAAGAAGTCATGTAAAAAGAAAAAGGCGGAACAGTTGCAAAATATAAAAATAATAAATAATATTAACATAGAGAAAAACATAACAAATATTGAGAATCAAAATATATCAATAAATTTATATTTAGATTCATCGTGTAAAAACGCGTTAAATATGAGTGATTTTGTAAAAAAAATAGAGTTATCTTTAAAAGATATTTTAAATACAAAGAAATTGGGGTATTCTGGTGGTGTATCGAATATTCTAATAAAAAACATGAATGATTTGCCTCAAAATGAGCGTCCATTGCAATGTTTTGATATAAAACCATTAAAATATTATGTAAAGGAGAATAATGAATGGCAAAAAAACGGAAATAATGAATTATCGTCAGCAATAAACAATATAACAACGAAACAAATATGTGAATTAAAAGAATGGTGTAAAAATAATCCCGATTATTTATCAAATGATAGAAAACAGGTTGAATATTTAAAAATGACTCAAAAGTTGATTGGTTCTTGTGAAGAAACCGAAAAGGAATTAGAAAAAAACACAATAATAGAAAACATTTGTAAAAATAATAAAGTTGTAATTAAACCAATTGATTAGCATGTGTATTATGTAACCATTTTTTTGAAATATCACGAATAGTACCATTGTCGTTCATGGAAATTAATTCGTTATTAACGGTAAAATAAATGGGGTGATTTTTTTTAACAAGAATATTAAGTTGTGATTTACCAAAATTATATCTATTGAATGACAATCCTTGATATTTAGGATTACGGTTAAAGATTGTACCATCTTTGTTAATTTTACCTTCTTCAGAAACAAAAACGCCTGCAAGTTCTTTTGGATTTTCAAGGTAAAGGTCAAGTAAATTGTTTAACCCACCTTTATTATTAACAAGTTTAACCTGTGCGCCTCTAGTTTTTAAATACTTAATAAGAATTTCATTTTTACTATCAACAAGGATTGGTTTTTTTGGTATTTCAAGAATTTCCTTATTAAAATAATTATAAACAATTGTGTAAATATAAATGAAGAATGAAACAATAATAGCGTAACCAAAGAAATGATATATTTTTGCGAGTAACAGCCCTGTTCTTTTTTCTTCAAACAGGAATGGGAACATATTTTCTAAAGTAAAAGTAATGGAATCATTAATGTTTTTATTGAGGAAAACAAAGTTAAGTATTAATATAAGGAAAATGAAAGCAATAATAAAATAAATTGCATTAAAAAAGGGTTTTAGAACCTTTTCGTATTGTTTTTCATTTTGACTAACGAGAGAATAGTTGGTAAAATAGTATGGAATAGTAAACTCAACTTTAGAAATTCTTTCTGGGGTCATTGAAACACTTCCAAGAATGATATCATATTTTTTACTATCGATAACAGAATCAATTTTAGTTTTTTTATCAATAACCGTAAATTCAAATTGAAGGTTATGTTTTTGTGCAATATATTCCCAAACATCAATAGTAAATCCTGATAATTTATCATTATTAATAATAAAAGGTTTTTTTTCTAAAACAGCAACTTTGAGAACCATATATATATATAATAGTGTGATTTAAAATGTGGAATTATTTTGAAATTCAGGTCCTAAATATTTTGTAACAACAATTTGATTGATTTTTTCTTGTTGGTGTTGTCTAATTGTATAATTAATTTTATCCAATAATTTAGATTCCTTTGGTAAAACAAATGAATAAAGTTCTCTTGATAGATTTTTACGAATAATTTTAATATCTTTATATTTTTCATTATTCTGGTTTAAAATATATGAAATTTTAGAACATTCGCCTAGAATACCATCAATATTATCAACATCATGTAAATATTTATTAATAAGGGGGTCATTATTGGATTGTTTAAGATGATCTGCGCTATTTTTAATAGAAATAAGTTTACCTTTCATTTTATATTTATCAATAATAGTTTGTACTTTATTAGAGTCGGAATAAAGAACACTTTTATTTTTAAGTAAAAACTTTGTGGAAGTAAATGAAAAAGAAGGTTTAAATGAATTGATATAAATAATAATAACACAAATAAAAAGAACAAAATAGAGAAACCACATATTTTTATCAAATTTATTAAAGGTTGGGATGGAATTAACTATAACATTAAATAAATTAGCATTTTTTGTTAAATTCTTATAAATATTATTAATAAAAAGTACAAGTAAAAAGAAGAATGCAATGTGTAATAAAGATTTGGAAATGTTAATATAGTTTTGTAAGAAATCATTTTTTTTTACGGAAGCAAAACAAAAATTAGTCATGTAAAAGGGTATAGTGAAGTTAACATCCTTGTATCTTTTTTCAGTTATATTATAAGAACCAATCAATATATCAATATCCTGGGATTTAATTTTTTGGATAGCTAAATCTTTATCATTTTGTAATTCAACATATTCAAATTCAATATTTAATTTTTTTGCAATTTTTTCCCAAATTTCAATAGCAATACCAGAATATTTTTCTCCATTTCTAATAATGAACGGAATAGAACCAGTTGAAATAACGCCAACTCTCATTTATATAATAAAGAAATATTTAATATTAATATAAATTATATGAGTGTAAAAAATTTTAATTATTGGACATTTGGAAATTTAACAAGGAGGCAAATATTTATAGGTTTAATATTATTTATAGGTTCTGGATTTTTATTTAGATGGTTAGGAAAGAAAATATGGAGGAACAAAGAATTGGTGTCACGAGATAGGGTGTCAACAATACGTTCAAAGTTAAATGAATTAACAATACAAGAGATAAACGATGATATACATACTTTAGAAAGCCGTGTAGAAATAATAAACAATGATTTCTTAATTGGAGGAAAAGGAATAATGGAAAATTCTAAACGTTTCACAGATATAAATAAGTTATATTTAGAGTTAAGGTTAAGATTAAATCATATAAATAATGAGTTGGAGAAAAAAAGTAATAAAAGGTATAAAAACGACAAGATTGAAATATATGAAAAGAGATTAAGTAAGGTAAAGGGTAGTTTAGATTTGTTGAATGAGGAGTTGCAGAGGGAGACGGAGGAGATGCAATCATCGAAGTTACACATGTTAACATTAATAGAAACAATTTTCTTACCATTGGGTGTAATAACCGGATATTTCGGGATGAATTTTTCATCAATGGGTGGTCATGTAGGGACAAAACATAAACCAGCACCAGGTGTATTAGGAGTAAAATACGGACAAGGTCTTGTATGGTTTTTGATAATAGGTTGTATAATAGTAGTATTAAGATATTTTAATTTGAAACCAATAAAGGAGGGATATAAGGGTGGTGAATCATGTATAAAAAACAAAAAGATAAAACCATTTAATGTGAATAACAAAGAGTTAAATAAAATAGATGAAAGCGAGATAGATAAAAAGGATATTTGGGGTATAGGTGGTGAAAAGCCAGTATTTTATGTATTTGATTGAGCAAAGTATGTATAATTTCTATTTTATTATTATAAATAAAATATAAATGGGAATAATGAAAAAAATGATGAAGATGATAAAAAAATATCTATGTTGTGGAGATAGAAATAAAAAAGAAGTGAATCAGATATATAATGAAATAAGCCAAATTGATAATATCATCTAAAGATTGGTAAATAATATAAAAGTTGATATGGGGAAATTTGACCGAATTTAAGGAATTCTCTAGACCATAATTTCATTTTAGTATTTTTAAGGGATTGTACAATGGAATGTATATTAATAATAGATTCTTCGTTTGATAAAGAAGGAAATTGTATAATAATGGTATTGGAGTTACAATAATATTTTGGTAGAGTACATAATGCATACTGCATTACATACTCATCATTGGAGTCACCATAAAATCTATTAAAAATAAGAGAAGGTTTATCAAATATTTTATTAGAAACTTTATTAGAAACTTTATTGGAATTTATATATTGTTTTGAATTATTATCAAAAAGTTCAATAGAATGACTAATGGAAATATTTTTATTGTAGATAATAGGGATACATGTATTATCTTTAGTTCTATGAAGATTTGTAAAATTGGAACCAATAAAAATTTCAGCATCAAGATTAGAGATGTATGAAACATTATCAAAAATATTTTCGTAAAGTGGTAAATCAATCGAATAAATAATATTTTTATTAACAGTGTAACTAAAATTAGAAATATTTTTATTTTTTTTTAAAATAAATAAAATGGAATTAAAGGATGTTCTCATAAATAAGTTGGAAAGTTTTTGAATATGAGTAACCGTGCAAGAATTATCAATAGTATTTCTAAGAATTTGGAAATCGGAATGATTTAAAATATATTCTGGAACAATAAATGCGAGTGTACCACCATTTTTTGTTAAGTCTATGGATCTTCTAATAAATAGGGAGCAAATATCAGTTCTATTATGGAACCAATGTTTAAATTTTTTACCTACAATATGATTTTTATTAATATAGTATGAAGGGGTAGTGGAAATAACAATATCATATTTAGTAAAATTAAACGATTTAGAATTTTGGAAAAAGTCAGAATGGATCGCTTGTATATTAGAAATATCCTTAATGTTATCAAATAGTGAAATATTTTTTTCGATGGCGCATATATTATGTGAAATATCCATATCTAAAATATCATATATATATTCACCAGTACCAGCTCCTGGTATAAGTATATTTTTTTTTGAAGAAAGTTCATTTACAATATTTGAGAAAAGTAAATTTCTTTGATATTTCGGAGTGAAAAAAGTTTCTATTTTTTTATTTTTAATAAATAGAGAAGTGTTTTCTCTGAATTGTTTCATATGTAATAAATAAATAAAATAAAAAAAAATTATAACCGAAGATTAATTTTCAATGTATATATGATAATGAAAAATTCAACATTCTTATATCTTCTTAAATAATATAAATATTTTGTAAATTGAGAGAACACCTATACTTTGGGTATAATATTGTGTATTAACTAGCAAAGTTTGCATGTTCTCTCAATTAACAAAGAATAAATATTTTTAAAAGGTATCGACGTAAAAAAAGGTACTATATTAAAAAGAACCAGAATAAAAATGTATCGACGTAAAAAAAGGTACTATAAAAGAGTAAGATTTTTTATAGTACGATATGGGAGGGCGTTTCACCCCAAACCCCACAACGTTGAATTTATTTTTTTCTGAGTAAAATACTACCATAGAGTATGAGGATGAGTAAAATTGAGAAACCGCGGATGCCAAGAATTGTCCATGGGATCCAAGTATATTCATTGTTACACAATAATTCGAAAATGAAGGTAGTCCAGATTATGACGCAAATGCTAAATAAAAATCTTGAAAGTATATTGAAATAAGTTCTTGAATTTATATTTTTTCTATCTGGAAAGATGGTTGTCAAAATACTAACAAGAGATAAAATCATAAGACCTGTTGAAACACCTAAATAAAGTTTTGCGGGGGTGCACAATTCATTAACAATAGTTTGTAAATCCTTTATTTTTTCTTGCATATATATATTACAATTATAAAAATTGAAAATTATTTATATTTAAATCATTAATAAAAATAAGTGTTCTAAATGTTAGTTGCTTTCTTTATTGTAAGTATCACAATACTATCGTTTGTTATCATCATTTTCTTTTTGTGTAGATATACATCACCACAGTTTGTAGAAGATAACGACGATGATAATATTTACGTACAGACCGTAGAGGGTTTAATGGTAGAAAATATACCAGACGGTGGAACAATAGTAGTTATTGATACTGTCCTGTAGTAACAAAGTTTTATATAATTAAATTGGTTTTGTTGTTAAAATTATGGATATGCAAGAAAAAACTATAAATTGTAATAATCAAGTATTAATTAAATAAATGATACGATAATATGGTAATAAAGTATAAAATTATTTTTTTTATAGTTTATTAAAAAATATGGGTAGTTATTTAAACTTTATGACAATAATATGCGAATAATGGTTAAATATATATAAAATTCTATTATTTTCTAATTTTTAAAAAAACGAGTAGTTAATAATCAATTTGTGACGTTAATATGGTAAGGAGCAGAATTTTTCATTGCTAAAATTATTTGTTACCATAAATTGTAAAACCGAAACAACAAAACACTTTGTGACGGTAGTATGGTAAGGAGCGGAATTTTTCATTACAGAAATTATTTGTTACCATGAGTTGTAAAACCGAAAACTACTAAACACTTTGTGACGGTAGTATGGTAAGGAGCGGAAATTTTCATTGTTGAAATTATTTGTTACCATGAGTTGTAAAACCGAA
>Ga0115007_10000641_pt1 | contig 23200 bp, 18 predicted proteins | sample ArcOceMetagenome_2_FD_87166 | JGI IMG/M metagenome (GOLD analysis project Ga0115007, IMG submission 87166) | Marine eukaryotic phytoplankton communities from Arctic Ocean - Arctic Ocean ARC135M Metagenome | ecosystem: Environmental > Aquatic > Marine > Oceanic | place: Arctic Ocean | collected...
GCAACAAGGAGTTACTTTTTCTAATTCTACTTTACAATATTGTACAGCAGGAGCTGCAAGGCAAAGTATTATAGACACCTATGGGTGGGTTATTGAAGATGTAGGATTAGCTGCAGGATGTCATAATTATGATGAATTAACCCCAATTACTGATGCTAATATTCAAGAAGCTATAAACACTTGTTTAACTACCAATCCTGTAGATGGTATGTGTTCTGATAGTGAGTTTGGTGCTATGCCAACTTGGGATGTTAGTAACGTTAGTGATATGAATGGTACTTTTAGAGATAGAAGTGATTTCAATGCAGATATTGGTTCTTGGGATGTGAGTAATGTTACTAATATGAACAATATGTTTTATGCTAGTGGTTTTAATCAATATATTGGTGATTGGGATGTTAGTAATGTGCTTACGATGTCCAGTATATTTAGATTTGCAATCTTTTTTAATCAATATATTGGTGATTGGGATGTTTCGAGTGTGACTAATATGAATCAAATGTTAGGTTATACGGCTTTTAACCAAGATATAGGAAATTGGAATGTGTCTAATGTTACTACTATGGCAGCAATGTTCCAGGGGACAGATTCTTTCAACCAAGATATTAGTGAATGGAACGTAACTAATGTTACTAATATGGTTGCAATGTTTGAATGGGCTAATGAATTTAATCAAGATATTGGAAATTGGGATGTATCCAGTGTTATTAATATGACGAACATGTTTAAAGACAATTGGTCTTTCAATCAAGATATTAGTGAATGGAACGTATCGAATGTTACTAATATGACAACAATGTTTATAAGAGCTACAGCTTTCAATCAAGACATTGGTGCTTGGGATGTGAGTAGTGTTACTAATATGGGAAGAATGTTTGAAGGCTGCTCTTTCAATCAAGATTTAAGCACTTGGTGTGTTACAAATTTTGTTTCAGAACCAACTTCTTTTAGTTCAGGCTCCCCATTAACAGAAAGTAATAAACCTGTTTGGGGTACTTGTCCGTCTTCAACTTATGAATATCTTACTTACGGCGACCAAGTCTGGACTTTGGAGAATGCCGAGATGGTAAGCTATAGAGACGGCACTGAGATACCACAGATAACCGACCCAACAGAGTGGAGCAACCTCACTACAGGTGCTTGGTGTTATTATAATAACGACCCCACAAAGCCAAGGCTTTATAACTGGTATGCTTTAATGGGTATTCACGATAATGAACCAAACACACCAAACAAAGAATTTGCACCAGAGGGTTGGCACGTACCCACAGATGCTGAGTGGACAACGCTTGAAGAATATCTCATAGCAAATGGCTATAATTATGACCAAACAACTACAGAAAATAAAATAGCCAAGGCGATGGTTTCCACAACAGGCTGGAATAGTTCAACAAACATAGGAGCAATAGGCAACGACCAAAGCTCAAATAACAGCAGCGGCTTTAATGCCTTCCCTGAGGGTGGTCGTTACGCCAGTGGTACGTTCGCTCATGAGGGTAAAGATGCGGTCTTTTGGAGTTCCACTGAGAGCAGTGCAAATCTCGCATCGAACCGTTCCCTGTGGTACAATGGAAGTGACCTAAGCAGTTACGGCAATGTCAAACGGAGCGGCATTTCAGTGCGTTTTGTTAGGGACGCTACATCATTATCAATAACAGATTTTTCTAATTCAATAATAATCTACCCCAACCCTGTTAAGAATATTCTAACCATTGATGGGCTTGTTGTTAAAGACGTTGTTATCTATTCTGTTCTTGGTAAAGTGGTATTGAAGATGGGCAATCAAAACACCATTGATGTCAGCTCACTTTCAAAAGGGGTTTATTTTATCAAGGTTTCTGATGGTGTTAAACTATCTACTAGAAAAATTATAAAGAATTAAACAAGACATTATTTAAAACACAACCCTTACAGAAATGCAGGGGTTTTTTATTGGACTTGATTAAATCTACAATTATTTTGTAAGTATTTGCCGTAGCATGAATAATTCCATTGAGTAGTAGGCGCTTTCAATGAATTCAAATCAATTCCTTAATCAAGTTATTTCAAGCAGTCAATATTTTATAATGTAAGAAATGCACGAAATGAAGCCTTAAAAACAACTTTATTTTTTTACTAAAATTTTTATAGAAATAAGACTAAAATAAGGCAATCTCCCAATAATCGTACAAACCAAGACACTAAAAAAAACCAACCTATTGAAAATCAAAAATTTGTGGTCTTATTTTAAAACATAACTCAATTGAATGGAACCATAAGTATGTCCATTGGCAAACCTTAAGTCTTTAGATTTGTTAGAGTTGTAATTATAAAGATACCCCAGATTAAACTGATTTGCAGTACATTGAAATCCAATAGCGAGATTAAAAACCAAGGGAACTAATTCACGCGTTACGGGGCTGCTTGTATTTAAAAAGCTTCCTTGAAGTGTCCCATCATAAAAAGCATAGCGCATGCTAGGTTTGATAAAAATAAAAGATTCAATGGCTCTGAAGTAGGAGGTGTTTTTGTTATTTATATTGGTCTGGTAAGCAATGGAATTTGCTAATGATTGCAAAGGTTTGAAGCCAATTCTAGCTAAAAAACCGGAAGAAATACTCGTAAAAACAGTCCCAATTTTCCCCGCATTGATCCAAGAAATATCAAAATGATTTGTTTGGTCTTGTACTAAGAACTTGTTAAATTGGGTATTGATATTTACCGCGAGTGCATTTTTAATTTGATATTTCCAACCCTCCGCTTTTTTAAAGCCATAGAGGTCATGAATAAGGCCTTGTAGTTCCTCAGCAAAAGCAGAAGACCCGAGAGCACCTAGCTGCAAGCTTATTTTAAAGCTGGTGTTGTTTTTATAGACTTTATGAATTCCAAAGCTTCCAAATAAATACCCTGCAAAAGGCCGGTCATGTTGGTACTCGTTTTTAAGAACAACTTTATGTGGTGTATACATTTGGTGGCCAACAGACCATTCAAAAATTGTTTTTTCTAGGGCTTCTTTTTTTTCTTTCGAAAGGTAGGAAAAGGATAAAAATAAGCCGCTGGAGTAATACCGATCGTCATATGTAGAGGTATACAAATCATTGTCTGAAATAAAACGAAGCTCTTTTGAAAATTTTTTTTGTGAAAAAATTCCGAATGAATAAAGGAGGAAAAGCAATAACATTTTTTTTTTCATGCTGAACAAAGATAAAATATCTTACGTAAATTCATGGTTTTTTAACTTTATTTAGAAAAAAAAGTAATATTTTTAAGTTTCGAAAAAAACACATGAGTACAAGCAAAACATTTACTGCAGAAGATTTTCAAAATTTACAAACAAATAAAGAGCTGCTGGAACTTATTAAAGGGAAAAGTGACTTATTTAAAAAGGTAAATAAAACACTTTTATATACGGAAGAGTTGCGCCTTTTACAGATAGAGTTGGTAAAGCTACAGCGTTGGATATCTAAAGAGAACAAGCGTGTAGTTGTCATTTTTGAAGGCAGGGATGCAGCTGGAAAAGGAGGGAATATTAGACGGTTTACAGAGCATTTAAATCCCAGATCTAGTCGGTTGGTGGCTTTAAATAAACCGACAGATATAGAAAAAGGACAATGGTATTTTCAGCGGTATATCAAGGAGTTGCCAAACCCAGGGGAAATAGTTTTCTTTGACAGAAGTTGGTACAATAGAGCGGTAGTAGAACCAGTGATGGACTTCTGTACACAGAAACAATACAAGGATTTTTTAGTACAGGTGCCAGAATTTGAGCATATGATGTACGAAGATGGTGTGATTATTATTAAGTTTTGGTTGTCAATAACGAAAGACGAACAATTAAAAAGATTTGAAGAACGTAAAGAGAATCCTCTAAAACGATGGAAGTTTAGTCCTGTAGATAAAAAAGGACAAACGCTTTGGGACAAGTATACACAGTATAAAGCTGAAATGTTTTCTAAAACCCATACGGCGTATAGTCCATGGATACTGATAAAAACAAACGATAAAGAGGTGGCGCGGTTAGAAGCCATTCGGCATGTGATTTCTCAATTTGATTATGAAGGGAAGGCAGCAGCAAAAACAATTTTAGCACCTGATCCAAACGTTGTCATGCGGTATTACAGGTCTAATAATAATAGCGATTAATGGTATGGAAATAAAATTAACAGCACAAGAATTAAAGAAGTTAACTACAAAAAAAGGGCTATTAGCACTTTTATCAAAAGCGCCCTTGAGTATCGAGAGGAGTCTAAGATATGTAGATTATCAGAAAAAATTAAAAAAGTTACAAGTAGAGCTTATTCGTTTACAAACGTGGGGAATTGCCAACAATGAACGTATAATTATTGTTTTTCAAGGAAGAGATGCTGCTGGTAAAGGTGGGGCAATTAGAAGGTTAACAGAGCGTATTAATCCGCGGCATATGCGCATTGTGGCATTAACAAAACCAACAGAAGATGAGCAAACACAATGGTATTTTCAGCGGTATGTAGAGCAGTTTCCAAAAGCAGGGGAAATTGTTTTTTTCGATAGAAGTTGGTACAATCGTGCGGTGGTAGAACCTGTAAATGGTTTTTGTACACCAGAAGAATATGATATTTTTATGAACCAGGTAAATGATTTTGAAAATATGATTTTAGAATCTGGGATTCATTTGGTAAAGATTTATATGTCCATCTCTAAGAAGGAACAAGCAAAGCGTTTTGTAGATATAAAAAGCAACCCTTTAAAACAGTGGAAAATGACCAAGGTAGATGAAAGGGCACAAATTTTATGGGAACAATACACCGAGTATAAAAATGCGATGTTTAAAAAAACAAATACACCTAAATCTCCTTGGAAAGTTATACGTGCTAATAGGAAAACCGAGGCGAGGGTAAATGTGATTAACCATGTTTTAAATAGTATTCCTTACGACAAAGACTTGGAGATCTAAGAGAGTAACGTTTTAACTTCAGTAAAAATAAAAAAGATTTCAGCAGCAATTTGTTTACTGGTTTTTAAGTAGGTAGCATCCTGTTCAGGACGGTCATCGGAGGCTTTTGGATCTACAAAAGGCAAGTGAAACCGGGCTAGGGCATCCGGAATAAATGGACAGTTTTTATCTGCATTGTTACAGGTAGTAATTGCAATGTAAGGCTCTGTATTTAGTACGTCATCAAACCTTTTGGAAAAACCGGGAATAGCTTTTGCACTCCCCTGAAATGAAATTAAATAGTGAGGATTTTCATGAGAAAAATCAGTTACTTTGAAATCAAATCCAACTTCCTGCAAGGTCTTTACGGTATTTCTATAAAAAGCAGTTACTTCGGTACCTCCAGAAAAAGCATCTATATTGAGGTTGAAATACTGGGCTGCATAATAGGCCCAAACTTGTCCTAATTGACTTCTTCGAGAGTTATGTGTGCAAATGAAGTTTAAATTAGCAGCATTTTTTTTAGAATAGGTGTTTGCAATGCTTTGAGAGATGTCAAGCAGTGTTTTTTTTCGAACTTCTGATAATTCGACGTGTTTTGAAGCCAGTTTAAAGAAGTTTTCAGGAGAAGTAGTGGAAGTTTTGGACATATGCTTATTTTTGCGGTAAATGTAACAGCTTTTATTTAAATAAGAATCAATACAATGTTAAGAAAGGGTTTAGAAATTGGAAATAAAGTAGCGGTTTTAGATGATGTTTTAAAAGGCGAAGTTACGGCTATTTTAAAAGATTTGATTTCTATTAAAACTACGGACGGTATGATTTTTAATTTTAATGAAAATGAGTTGGTTAAAATAGAAAGAGACCAACAAGAGCTCAGTAAATATTCAGATATCAACAATGATTTTTTAAAAGAAAAAATCAGTCAGCCTAAGAAAAAAGCAAACCTTTTTAAAAAGCAACATCAAGAGGTTGTTATGGAGGTAGATTTGCACATTAACAAATTAGTAAAGTCTTTAAAAGGCTTGGACAATTATGACATGCTGAACCTTCAGTTAGATACTGCAAAAAGAAAAGTGGAGTTTGCGATTTATAAAAGAATCTCTAAAATTGTATTTATTCACGGGGTAGGCGAAGGGGTCTTAAAATCTGAACTCCAATCGCTGTTGAATAAATACCCCGTAAAACATTACGATGCCTCCTACAAACAATATGGTCTGGGAGCAACAGAGGTTTATGTTTTTCAAAACAAACCGGAAGAGTAGCTTCCTATAGATACCAAATAAGCAGTATTGGTTTTCTGTGGGTGAAGACATTTACCAATGGTTAAAAAGCAGCTTTTATTTTTTGTTAATTTATGAGGGCTCTCTCCAAAAAAAATGTAATTTTATACACATTTAATAGACATCGATATGTACAGTTTTGGGGAATTAAAAATTTATTTTCAACTATGAATCCAATCTATTTAGACAACGCAGCAACTACCCAAATGTACCCCGAGGTTATAGAGGTGATGCAAGTATCAATGGCAGAGAATTTTGGCAATCCCTCTTCTACGCATCAATTTGGTAGAAAAGCAAAAGCAACTGTAGAAACTGCAAGAAAAAATATAGCGAAGCATTTTAAGGTAGCTGCCGCTGAAATAATCTTTACTTCTAGCGGTACGGAAGCAGATAATTTAATTTTACAAAATGCGGTTTCAAATCTAGGGGTTACACGAATTATTACCACAAAAATAGAACACCATGCCGTTTTACATACCTGCGAGTTTTTAGAAAAGAGCCAGCAAATTGAATTGGAATTTGTAGCGGTAGATGTCCTTGGGAATATAGATTTAGAACATCTGGAGACGCTTTTAAAGTCTTCTGTAGCAAAAACATTGGTAAGTCTAATGATGATTAACAATGAAATTGGGAACATATTACCAATCGAGATGGTGGCCAATTTATGCAAATCAAATAATGCCTTGTTTCATTCAGATACGGTCCAAGTTATTGGGCATTACCCGTTAGATTTGCAAAGTATTAAAGTCGATTTTATTGTTGCAAGTGCGCATAAGTTCCATGGTCCAAAAGGAGTAGGTTTTGCTTTCTTTAGAAAAGGGTTTGGTATTTTGCCAATGCTACATGGAGGGGATCAAGAAAAAGGAGCAAGGTCAAGTACCGAAAATGTGCATGCAATTGTGGGGATGGAAAAGGCTCTAGAAATAGCGCAAAGTGCTATGGAAAAAGATAAAAAACAGCTTTTAGAGGTAAAGACTTATTTTATTTCTGAATTGCATAAAATTTCTGAGGAAATTGAGTTTAACGGACTTTCTGGAGAGGTGGATGGCGGTAGTTATGCGATTTTAAATGTGCGTTTTCCTGTTGAAAATGCCATGCTGCTGTTTAGCTTAGATCTCGCAGGAATTGCCGTTTCTGGAGGAAGTGCGTGTCAAAGTGGAAGCAATTCGGGATCACACGTACTTTCAGAAATTTTATTCGGTGCGGAAGAAGCAAAAACATCGATTCGTTTTTCATTCTCTAGATTTACTCAAAAGAAAGACATCGATTTTACGATTTCAAAACTAAAGGAATTGTTGTAAGCCATCAGAAGATACCTCTAAAATTGGCAGGCGTAGGATAGCAGAATACGCAGACCTGTTTTCTTGAATAGAAGCTCAAAAAAAAAGCCAAAACTTTAAAGTTTTGGCTTTTTTTTTACAGAAGAAAATTATTTTTTCTTTTGTTGTTCTTGCGCTTGCTTCATGGCATTGTCAATTTTTTGTCTAAACTGACTTTTTTTCTTTTCTGGTTTCTTTTTGTTTTCTTCTATCTGAGCATGAATTTTATCTTCATCTATTACATAGTTTTTAATAACCAACATAATTGCAATGGTTAATAAGTTAGAAACAAAATAATACAAACTCAAACTACTTGCATAGTTGTTAAAGAAAAACAACATCATAATAGGAGAGAAGTAAATCATATACTTCATCATTTTACCCATATCAGGCATACCTTCCTGCGCTGGTGCTTGCATGTTTGCTTGTTGACTTTGATTCATTTTCATGTAAAAGAAAATTGCAACAGAAGCCAATATTGGAAATAAACTTACGTGGTCGCCATAAAAAGGAATTGTAAAAGGCAATTGAAAAATGGTATCATAAGAAGATAAATCAGGAGCCCATAAAAAACCTTGCTGCCTCAAAGCCAAGTTGGTAGGAAAAAATTTAAATAAGGCAAAGAAAACCGGCATTTGTAATAATGCGGGAATACAACCAGACATCATGCTTACCCCAGCTTTCCGCTGTATGGCCATGGTTTCTTGCTGCCGTTTCATGGCATTTTCTTTTCCAGGATATTTCTCGTTTACAGCAGTTAATTCGGGTCTTATAACCTTCATTTTCGCACTGGATAAATAAGACTTGTATACTAAAGGAGACATGATTAAACGCACAATAACGGTCATTAAGATAATGATCAATCCATAGTTAGATAAGAGGCCTTTTAAGAAATTAAATACAGGGTAAAATACAGTTCTGTTTAAAAAACCAAAAATCCCCCAACCTAAATCTGCCGTTTGGTCTAGATCGGTATCCTCATAAGTGCTCAGTAGGTTATAATCACTAGGACCATAAAACCATTTCATAGTGTAATTTAATTCTCCATTAGACAAAGCTAATGGCGTTTTTAGCTCATAACGTTTCGTGAAAACGGTATCGATTGCTTCATTTAAAACCAAGTCTGTAGAAGTAACCGTTGCCTTATTAAAGGGAGTGTCGGTGAGTAAACTTGAAGAGAAAAAGTGTTGTTTGTAAGAAACCCAATCTACATCTTCTATTACATCTGAGCTACCTGCACCGAGGTAGTCCACTTCATTTTCTGCTTTGAAATAATAATAAGAATACATGGTATTCTCTGTTTTTAAACTTTTTTCATGTCTAAAACCATCCAAAGACCAATCTAAATGAATAGGATTCGATTCATTTATGATATTGCTTAAACCTTGAGAGCGAACAGAAAAATCAACCATATACTCTTTTGGCTTCATCTCATATCTGTATTCTAAGAATTTTGTTTCAGAAACTTTTAACTTCAGAGACACCACTTGGTTATTTCCGTTCTGTGTGATGGTTGGTTGAAAAAATAAATCTTTTGTGTTTAATATTCTATTATCGGTAGTTCCAAAATTAATATTAAAAGAGGCATTATTATCCTTTACCATATATAAAGGAAGTGAATCATATGTCTTGTAATTTTTAATTAGAACTTCCTTAATTTGTCCCCCTTTGTTGTTTATTGTTAACTTTAGTAAGTCATTTTCTAAAACAGAAACGCCTTCAGAAGCGGTCATTGCACCTTGCGCAAAAGCACCTAAGCTGTTTTGAAGAGCAGCTTGTTTTATAGAGTCGTTTACAAGCACGGTTGTATTTGAACCATTGCTTCCTGATGTATCTGCTTTCTGCGCTACAATTTCTGTAGTTGTTGCGTTTGGAGTGTCGGTTATTTCTGATTTTTGAGTACTCATCCACCAAAAGATGATACCTCCTAATAAAATCATTCCAATAAAAGAATTGATGTCGAATTTTTTTTGTTCCATTGTATTTTTTTAAAATGTCAATTTGCTGATCTTTGACTCCTTATTAGTAGTCAAAAGCGACAAATGTAACAAAACTGTACCTATTTTAGTTGATTTTACTTTTGTTATTAGTACACTGTCCATATTTGAGGACTGTAGAAATAGGGTTCTTTACTTTTTAGATTGTTTTAAAGCTGCTTTTATAAAATCGACAAACAAAGGATGGGGCTTCAATACCGTACTTTTATATTCTGGATGGTACTGTACGCCAACAAACCAAGGATGAGAAGTAATTTCTACCACTTCTACGAGACCCGTTTTTGGATTTACACCGGTTGCTTTCATTCCTGCAGCTTCAATTTGAGCTAAATAGTTGTTGTTAAACTCAAAGCGATGCCTATGGCGTTCGCTAATAAATTTAGATTTATAGGCTTTAAATATTTTTGAATCTTTTTTCAATTCGCAATCCCAAGCACCTAAACGCATGGTTCCTCCTTTTTCTGTAACTCCCTCTTGGCTCTCCATTAAGTTGATTACGGGGTGTTTGGTACTCTTGTTCATTTCTGTTGAACTTGCACTTTCCAACTTTAAAATATTTCTAGAAAACTCAATGACTGCCATCTGCATTCCCAAACAGATTCCAAAGAAAGGAATGTCGTTTTCTCGGGCATATTTTACAGCTCTAATTTTTCCTTCGATACCTCTATCGCCAAAACCAGGAGCTACTAAAATACCATTTACACCTTCTAGTTTTTTTGCTGCATTCTTAGGTGTTAAACCTTCAGAATGTACCCAACGCACTTTTACTTTGGTTTCATTAGAAGACCCGGCATGAATAAATGCTTCGGTAATCGATTTGTAGGAATCATGTAATTCTACATATTTACCAATTAAAGCGATTTCGACTTCAGATTTTGGGTTTTTATGTTTTCGTAAAAATTCATTCCAAACGGTTAATGCAGGTTCCCCTTTAGAGGATAATTTTAATTTACTCAAAACAACAGTATCTAAACCTTGTTCTAGCATTAGATTTGGTACATCATAAATGGTTTCCGCATCGATAGACTGTATGACGTCTTCTTTCTTAACGTTGCAGAATAGGGCGAGTTTTCGCTTGATATCCTCAGAAATTTCGTGCTCTGTTCTACACACTAAAATGTCTGGACTTACACCACTTTGCATCAACATTTTTACTGAATGCTGAGTTGGTTTTGTCTTTAGTTCACCAGCGGCGGCTAAATAAGGAATTAGTGTCAAATGAATAACAATGGCATTTTCAGAACCTTTTTCCCATAGTAATTGACGCACAGACTCCACATAAGGCAAAGATTCTATATCGCCTACGGTTCCTCCAATTTCTGTAATTATAATATCATAATCTCCGGTTTCACCTAAAAGTTGAACTCTACGTTTAATTTCATCTGTAATGTGTGGAATTACTTGTACTGTTTTTCCTAAAAACTCACCTTTACGCTCTTTGTTGATGACAGATTGGTATATTTTACCAGTAGTAACATTATTTGCTTGTGAGGTAGGTATGTTTAAAAAACGTTCGTAATGACCAAGATCTAAATCGGTTTCAGCACCATCATCAGTTACATAACATTCCCCATGCTCATAAGGGTTCAACGTCCCTGGATCTATATTAATATATGGGTCTAGTTTTTGGATGGTTACAGAAAAACCTCTTTCTTGCAATAGTTTTGCTAAAGATGCCGCAATAATTCCTTTTCCAAGGGATGAAGTTACGCCTCCTGTGACAAAAACGTATTTAGTGTTACTCATGGTATTCTTAGGTTTGCGCAAAAGTACTAACTCTAAAATATATCTCAAATAAAAAAGGTGTAAATATTCTATATTTTTGTAGTTTTTATTTAATTCAGTTATTTTGTTATTGATTTTGAAGAATATGCCTTCGTCTCAGCAGAAATTAATAACATTCGTAACTTTAAAATACATACTTTTTGATGTTGGCTTCTTAATTTCCGATTAGAATCAAACGCTTAGGGATTTTTTAGCAGCTACTAAATCTTTAGTCCTCTAGCTATAAGCTACTATTTTTCAATATGCTAGTTATATATCGGAGGTTCAAAAGTTCTAAGAGCATCGTTTTTTCATCACTTAAACAGCGCGGAAAATGGGCATAGAAAATTGAAAGGACTTTTTTTTTATTTTTTTTCCAATAGTGTTTGTCAAAAATAAAAACAATTGTATATTTGCCCACGCTTTAAAAGAGGTAAATTTCTGAAAGCAAAAAAAAGTAATTAAGAAGATTTTTAAAAATACATATAATGCCAAAAAGAACTTACCAGCCATCAAAAAGAAAGAGAAGAAACAAACACGGTTTCAGAGAAAGAATGGCTTCAGCTAATGGAAGAAAAGTATTAGCAAGAAGAAGAGCTAAAGGAAGAAAGAAAGTTTCTGTGTCTTCAGAATTTAGACCAAAAAAATAATATAATGATTAACAATTGTTAATAATTAAGGTGTTACTATTTTTAGTAACACCTTTTTTTATACCCAAGCACTAATTATTTTTACCAACTAACAAAACACAACTATTTACCATGCCAAAAAGAAAAGATCTCAAATCTGTATTAATTATTGGATCGGGTCCTATTGTGATAGGCCAAGCATGTGAATTTGATTATTCTGGTTCGCAATCTTTACGTTCTTTACGTGAAGATGGAATTGAAACTATTTTAATCAATTCTAATCCAGCAACAATTATGACAGATCCGTCAATGGCGGATCATATTTATTTGTTGCCCTTAACAACAAAATCAATTATTCAAATTTTAAAAGAACACCCTCAAATCGATGCTGTTTTGCCAACAATGGGTGGGCAAACTGCATTGAACCTTTGTATTGAAGCGGATGATAAGGGCATTTGGAAAGATTTTGACGTAAAATTAATTGGAGTAGACATCGCCGCTATTAACGTTACGGAAGACAGAGAGCAGTTTAGAGAATTAATGTTGAAGATTGGAGTGCCAATGGCACCTCAGGCAACAGCAACCTCTTTCTTAAAAGGAAAAGAAATTGCACAAGAATTTGGTTTTCCTTTGGTAATTAGGTCCTCCTACACTCTAGGGGGTGCAGGAGCTTCTATTGTTTATAAGGAAGAAGATTTTGACAACTTATTAAGTTACGGTTTGGAGGCATCACCAATTCACGAGGTGATGATTGACAAAGCGATGATGGGGTGGAAAGAATATGAGTTAGAGTTACTGCGTGATAAAAATGATAATGTCGTCATTATCTGTTCTATTGAAAATATGGATCCTATGGGAATTCATACTGGAGACTCTATAACAGTAGCACCTGCGATGACACTTTCTGACAAAACCTATCAGAAAATGCGAGACATGGCCATCCATATGATGCGTTCTATTGGTGACTTTGAAGGAGGTTGTAATGTGCAGTTTGCAGTTTCACCAGACGAGAAGGAGGATATTATAGCGATTGAGATTAACCCAAGAGTTTCGCGATCATCCGCCTTGGCGTCAAAAGCTACGGGATACCCTATTGCAAAGGTAGCGACTAAACTGGCCATTGGATATTCCCTGGATGAATTACAAAATGGAATTACTAAATCTACTTCTGCGCTATTTGAGCCTACTTTAGATTATGTGATTGTTAAGATACCGCGTTGGAATTTTGATAAATTCGAAGGTTCAGATAGAACTTTAGGATTGCAAATGAAGTCTGTTGGCGAGGTGATGGGAATTGGACGTTGTTTCCAAGAAGCATTGCACAAAGCAACACAGTCTCTAGAAATAAAGAGAAATGGTTTGGGTGCGGACGGAAAGGGATATACCGATTACAATCAAATTATTGAGAAGTTAACCAACGCAAGTTGGGACCGCGTTTTTGCGATCTACGACGCCATTGCAATTGGAATACCACTAAGTCAAATTCACAGTATCACAAAAATTGATATGTGGTATTTAAAACAATATGAAGAATTGTTTCAACTTCAAAAAGAAATTGCGACATATTCTATAGACACGATCGAAAGAGATTTATTGTTAGAGGCAAAACAAAAAGGATATGGAGACAGGCAGATAGCCCACATGTTGGGTTGTTTAGAAAGTGCTGTATATGCGAAGAGAGAGGAGCTAAAAGTACAGCGTGTATTTAAACTAGTAGATACCTGTGCTGCAGAATTCAAAGCAAAAACACCATATTATTATTCAACTTTTGAGAACGAAATTGAAACTGCGACTGGAGAAGTTATTATTGCAAATGAGAGTATTGTAACTGATAAAAAGAAAATTATAGTTTTAGGTTCTGGCCCAAACAGAATTGGACAAGGAATTGAGTTTGATTACTGTTGTGTGCATGGTGTATTGGCTGCTGCAGAATGCGGTTATGAAACCATTATGATCAATTGCAACCCTGAAACGGTTTCTACAGATTTTGATACCGCAGACAAATTGTATTTCGAGCCTGTTTTCTGGGAACACATATATGACATTATTCGTCATGAAAAACCAGAAGGTGTTATTGTACAATTAGGAGGACAGACGGCTTTAAAATTGGCAGAAAAATTAACTAAATATGGTATTAAAATTATAGGAACTTCATTCGAAGCACTCGATTTAGCGGAAGACAGAGGAAATTTTTCTACATTATTAAAAAACAATAATATTCCATATCCAGAATTTGGTATTGCGGAAACTGCAGACGAAGCTTTAGTTTTAGCAGATGAACTGGACTTTCCAATTTTAGTGAGACCTTCTTATGTTTTAGGTGGACAGGGAATGAAAATTGTGATCAATAAAGAAGAACTGGTTGCCCATGTTGTAGATTTATTAGGCAGAATGCCGGGGAATAAGCTACTGTTAGATCATTATTTAGACGGTGCTATAGAGGCCGAAGCAGATGCTATTTGCGATGCTGATGGAAATGTATATATTATTGGTATTATGGAGCACATTGAACCTTGTGGAATTCATTCCGGAGATTCTAACGCGATGTTGCCAGTATTTAATATTGGTGACTTGGTCATGCAGCAGATTAAAGATCACACACACACCATTGCAAGAGAGTTAAAGACTGTTGGTTTGATTAATGTGCAGTTTGCCGTTAAAAATGATATTGTATATATTATAGAAGCAAATCCAAGAGCTTCCAGAACTGTTCCTTTCATTGCAAAGGCTTACAAAGAACCCTATGTGAATTATGCAACAAAAGTAATGCTAGGTCATAATAAAGTAACAGATTTTAATTTTAATCCACAGTTAGACGGCTATGCAATTAAGCAACCAGTCTTTTCTTTTAATAAATTTCCAAATGTCGATAAGAAACTAGGACCAGAAATGAAATCTACAGGAGAAAGCATTTTGTTTATAGACAGCTTAAAAGATGATGCATTTTACGATCTGTATGCAAGGCGTAAAATGTATTTGAATAAGTAAACAAGCGCCTGCTATTTTAAAGTAAAAACATCCAATTCTAAAACATAGAGTTGGATGTTTTTTTTTGAGTTGGAGAACCTTCTTTTTTTTGTTTATTAATTTTAACAATACTTTAAACAAAATTAATACGGAGCGGTGGATATATAAAATACCTTTGACTGTAATTAATCTTATAATCTATACATTATGAAATCTAGAAATTTATATTTAGCAGTGTTGGCCATTGGAGTTTTTTCAATGTCATCTTGTAAAACTTCAAAGTCAGAAGAAGTAAAAGAAGGGGCTGCAGCAGTAGTAACAGTAATACAGGCACCTAATATTGTTGGAGTAGCAGCAGGAAATGAGAATTTTTCAACATTAGTGGCGGCAGTGAAGGCAGCGAACTTAGTTGAAACGTTAAGTAGTGTTGGGCCTTTTACCGTATTTGCGCCTACGAATACTGCTTTTGCGAAGTTACCAGAAGGCACGGTAGCTAGTTTATTGGAGCCAGCGAATAAAGGAGCTTTAACAAGCATACTAACCCACCATGTGGTCGCAGGAAAATTTGACGCAGCGGCAGTAGTTGCAGCAATTAATGCAAATGAAGGTACATTTGCAATCACAACGGTGCAAGGTGGAACTTTAGTAGCTTCTCTGAACGGAGAAAATGTTATTCTAACAGATGAAAATGGAAATGTAGCAACCGTGGTTATTGCGGATGTAGCAGCTTCAAATGGTTTGATACACGCGATTGATCGTGTTGTAATGCCAAAATAATTAGAGTATTGTAAAATTAGTGAAAGAGTCTTCAAGAAATTGAAGACTTTTTTTTTGTAGGTTTAAGAATAGAAAAAAGCCGAGTTACGAATCTTTCGAGCGCTTTACTTTGAGAGTTCAATTTTAGCATTACTTGCTGTTAAAAGTGGCAAGTAGTCCTCAATTGCGAAAGTTTTGCTACTAAAACGTGAGGTTCTGTGCTTGCCTTCTTTTTGTCGAGTTATGGACCTTGCATAGCGTCTGATCTCCTCTTTATTCGTTAAAACAATTCCAGGTATGGGCGTACTTTTTCCCTGCTCATCTTTTGCGACCATCGTAAAATAAGAAGAATTACAATGTTTGGTTTCTCCGGTTCTAATATTTTCAGATTCTACGCGCAAACCAACTACCATAGAAGTTCTGCCCGTATAGTTTATGGAAGCTTTTAAGGTTAATAATTCCCCAACGTCAATGGGGTTTAAAAAGTCTACTTTATTTACGGATGCAGTTACACAATAGTTACTGGAGTGTTTAGAGGCGCATGCGAAAGCAATTTGATCCATTAAATTTAAAATATGACCTCCATGGATTTTTCCCCTAAAATTAGAGTGGGACGGCAACATTAATTCGGTAATGGTTAATTGAGATGCTTGGATACTTTTAAATTTTTTAATCATATGTCAGATTTTATTTTGATTATAGTAGGGTTGTTGTTCGATGTCTAATACTAAGAATAAATAATACTTGGTTTGAAAAGCACAAAAAATGGTAGTGTGCACACGGCCAAAAATATAATTCTAATTTTTTAAATAAAAAATTATTGCGGAAGCAAACTTTTTTAAACGTTTGCAGTTCTTGTCTTTATAAAGCAGGAATGCATTAAAATATGGCAGTAAATATTAAAACTGTTTATTTTTTTCATGTAAACATTTAACATTTTGTATTGTAAAAGTATAGAAATAATAAATTATTTTTACCTTATTATAAATAAAGCCTTTCTAAAAAATTGGGGGCAATTAAATACTAAATTATGATTAAAAAATTACTTTTTATTTTATTATTTGTTTTTTCTGTAAGCGTAAAAGCACAGGTAACCGTGAATATCGATTGGAGCTTTGGTTCAACTCCAAGTGCATCGGGTGCTGCGAACTCAAGCAGAACCATAGAGGTTGGAGACACTGTAACTTGGAACTGGTCCGCAACTGGCACGCACAATGTACAGAGTGATGCTTCTGCTACTGAACCTTTCGAAAGTAGTTATTTTGGAAATGGAGGAACTTTTTCATATACTTTTACATCCGAAGGATCAAATTATTATATATGCACTCCGCATCCAAATTCTATGTTTGGAACTATTACGGTAGTTGCAGAGGGGGCTTTAAATACCTCAGAAACAAAACGTTTAAACTTTGAAATGTTTCCAAATCCGGCATCAGATCAGGTAGGCATTCAATTGCCTTCTGGAGCTGAAAATGCTACGGTAGAATTTTATGATTCTTTAGGTAGATTGGCGCTTTCTAAAAAAGTAACGCGTATTAATAATAAAATGGATGTGAATGCTTTAAGTAAAGGTATTTATATTTTAAAAGTTTTTACAGCAGACCAGATCGGAAGTCAAAAATTTATTAAAAATTAAGTATCCCCTCAATTTTTAATAGTAGAAAGCCAATTGTATTTATAGCAATTGGTTTTTTTTATGCGCAATTTAGAGTAAATTTGTGTGCTTCAAAAAAAGACAAAATGAATTACATTTTATTTGATAGTGATGTGAGAACAGCGCTATTACCATTTACGTACACGAGACCTGTTGCAGATATTAGAATCGGTATTTTAACCATTAGAGAAAAATGGGAGAAATATTTGGGCTTGACAACAACAACGATTACCGCAGCGCATTTAGAGGAAAAACATCCAATGGTAGAACTGGAAGAAAATATTCTTATCAATGCTTCCTTTTGTCCAACAGCAGCCTTGGTTGCTTTGGTGAAAAAGCTATCTAAGAATGAAGCTGTTTTTCAAGGGGAAGATGTGATTGCTTTTTATACTACAAATGAGCAAGAAGAGGTGAATTTTGACAGCTATACTCAAATTGAATTTGAAGAAGAGTTGATTCACATAAAAAATACTTGGGACATCTTTACACACAATGGTAAAGCAATTCAGCAGGATTTTGAGTTGGTAACTGAAGATAGAACTTCAGAACCGATACCAGCAGGAGTGCAGGTCATAAATAAAGAAAATATTTTCATTGAGGAGGGAGCAGAAATTTTGTTTGCGACATTAAATGCAGCTGAAGGACCGATTTATATTGGTAAAAACGCACAAATCATGGAAGGAGCAAGCGTAAGAGGACCTTTTGCGATGGGAGTGCATTCTGTTCTTAAAATGGGGGCAAAAATTTACAAAGATACAACACTCGGTCCCTATTGTAAAGTTGGAGGAGAGGTAAGCAATGCTGTAATTTTTGGATATTCTAGCAAAGGCCATGACGGCTATTTAGGGAACTCGGTGATTGGAGAATGGTGTAATATAGGAGCAGGAACAAGTACTTCGAACTTAAAAAATAACTATGCCCCAGTAAAAATATGGGATTATGAAACTGGACGTTTTGCAAAAACAGGATTACAGTTCTGTGGTTTAATAATGGGAGACCATTCTAAATGTGCGATCAATACGATGTTCAATACAGGAACCGTGGTTGGCGTAAGTGCCAATATTTTTGGCGGTGGTTTTCCAAGAAACTTCATTCCTTCTTATAGTTGGGGTGGCGCTGCCGGTTTTGTTACCTTCCAGATGAGCAAAGTATACGAAGTAGTAATCGCTGTAATGCGGCGTAAAAGTTTGTCTTTTGAAGAGACAGATCAAAAAATATTGGACGTTGTTTTCGAAGAAACAAGGCAATACCGGAAGAACTAGGACTCGCGGATTCCGCAGTTTTCGGATAGAATTGACACTAAAAAACCTCGAGCTTTTGCTCGAGGTTTTTTAGTGTCAATAAGGAATGATCGTGTTTTATAATGCTCCCCATTCTTTTAAAGAGGCAGTATTCATTTTGATATAAGCACCATTATTAGCAATTTTAGCATATTTTAAAGATGCCTTTGCAGCAGAAATGGCAGTTTTGGTTTTTCCTGCTTTTGCATGAATTAGAGATTGCTGTCTTAAATACCAAAATTTAGGAGCATCAGCGGTCATTTCTATCGCTTTGTCAATCCATACTTGTGCCGAATCCATGTCTTTATCAGTTTGCAAGTAGTACACAGCTGCACCAAACATATCATTCGCAGTGGGTCCGTTCATTACCTTTAGAATACTCTTTGAAACCATTTCATCCGTAGGTGTTTCAAATTTTAATCCCACATAGGTGTTTTCCCACACAATCCCTAAAACAGCACTATTGTTTGTTAAGTTATCAAAACCAATGGTGAGTGTTTCAACATCCATAGCTGATTTCTGAGTGGGTACAACAACGCGTGCCGCTACTTTTGTTTCATCCCATTTTCCGGGAGTTCCCCAATTTGTGGTATCTGTATATAAAATAATTTCCCATGTTTTCTCACCAGGAACTGTATACAAGGCATAGCTTCCTTTTGCTAAGGTGTTTTCAGCAATTATAAATTCTGTAGAGAACGTTAATTTGGTGTTTGCATTGGCACCAGTTCTCCATATTTCTCCATATTCCGCCAGACTACCAAAAATAGTTCGCCCTTTCATGCTAGGTCTAGAATATTCTAATGTAATGTCTGTTAATCCAACTTTTTGTGTTATTTTTTGAGCAGGACTTGGTGCTGGTGTTTCAATTTGTGCATTGGTAATTGAACTAATTACAAGCAGTAGTATCGGTACTATTAATCTTTTCATAATATTGTAATTTAAATTATTGAATTCAAATTTAAGCTTTCATAAAACGATAAATGTTAACGATATCTTAAAGTAAAGCAATGTATCTTTGCTACTTTTAGTATCAGGAGTCTTTTGTAGAACTGTGAAAAGATTCCCGAATCTGCAATCGAAAGTGAAAAAATAGTTAAAACAATTGTAATAATGAAAAGATACATCTCTGAATTTATAGGTACGTTTTCCATGATTTTCTGCGGCACTGGAGCCATGACAGTAAATGAAGTTACCGGGGGTGAGGTAACACATGTAGGAATTGCAATTACTTGGGGTTTGATTGTAATGGCAATGATTTATGCTTTTGGCGAAACCTCAGGGGCTCATTTTAATCCAGCAGTGACGATAGCTTTTGCTTTTGCTAAAAAGTTTTCCTGGAAAGAAGTACCTAAATATATTATTGCGCAGGTTTTAGGGGCTTTTGCTGCGAGTTTAGTTTTGTGGTACTTATTTCCAACGAGTGAAACTTTGGGGGCAACGATCCCGACAGTGGATGTTGGAAGGGCATTCATTTTAGAATTATTATTGACATTTTTCTTAATGGTTGTGATCATTAATGTTTCTACGGGAAGTAAAGAAATGGGAATTGTTGCCGGAATAGCAGTAGGTGCTGTAGTGTTATTAGAAGCGATGTTTGCAGGGCCAATTACCAATGCCTCTATGAACCCTGCACGCTCGATCGCACCAAATATAGTTTCTGGAAATATAGCAGGACTTTGGTTGTATATAGCAGCACCCATTTTAGGTGCTTTATTAGCAGTGCTCTCTTGTAGATTGATAAAACATGACAACTGCTGTGATGAAGCGGCCTGTTAATAAATAAAAACAACTATAATGTGTTTTAAGGAATGAGAAACGTTGGTATTTTAGGTTGTGGTTGGTTGGGAACTCCGCTGGCAACTTCGTTTTTAGATGACGGTTTTAAGGTAAAAGGCTCTACAACTTCAGCTGAAAAAATTGATGCTTTAGAGGCTTTAGGGATTGAAACTTATTTGGTGAACATCTCCGAATTTGAGGAGTTTGATACTTTCCTAGAAACAGATATTTTAATTATTGCAATTACCTCAAAAGATATAGATGGCTTTGAAAATTTGATTTCTCAAATTCAAAATTCGGCAGTACAAAAAGTAATTTTTATTAGTTCTACATCTGTATATGGCAGTCTGAATCGAGTGATGACAGAGGAAGATACGGTCTTAAAAAACCCACTTACAGCCATTGAAAATTTATTTTTAGAAAACACTTTTTTTGAAACAACAATCCTCCGTTTTGCTGGGCTGTTTGGAGGTGAAAGACATCCTGCTAATTGGTTTAAAGATGGACGGAAAATTCCGCAACCAAAGGGATTTGTAAATATGATTCATCAGGAAGATTGTATTGAAATCATTCACCAAATTATTGCTCAAAATTGTTGGGACATGATTTTGAATGCCTGTTCTAATCATCATCCTACAAGAAGAGAGTTTTATACAATTGCAAAGCTGAGTAAAGGTTTTAAAGTTCCCGAATTTGAAGAGAATGAGGACTGCCGATGGAAAATAATATCTTCAGATAAAGTGCAGCGCCTGCTGGACTATACTTTTATTCATGATCGATTGCTATCTATAGAATAGGAAGCCGTTTTTTTAGTAAGCTGCACATCTACCTCTGTATTTTCTTAAAAAATGTTCTGCTAATATTGAGAAACGTGGGTCTGAGAGCTATGAAATAGTTACAGAAACGTCATTTAAAAGAAGACTGTTTATGGCTATACTGTAAAGCCATACTTCCGTTTCATGAAGTACCTAAAAAAAAGGCCGAAAGCAACTAATAAAAACAGAGGGAACACCACATTTAAAAATTGCCAAAATTGACGTTCTTTGAAAGCCTTTTGTTTATCTAACATGCGGATCTTTAAAGACTTATTTCTAAGATTTAGCAAGCCTGTATCGTCTAACAAATAGTCCACAGCATTTAATAAGAAGTCTTTATTTCCAAATTGTTGTTGGGTCCATTTGTCTCTTGACAAATCGTAGGGCTGTTCTTTTAGTATTTGATTCTTCCCAACATCACCGTCGGAAATAACAATCATTTTATTGAATTCAGATTGGGCTTTAAAAAGAGACGTTTTAAAAGGCTGTATTCTGTTTTTATAGGCAGAGTTAAAGCTCCCGGATAAGAGTACAGCAAATAACTGACTTCCGCTGTTATAATCGCTTTCTACAACCTCATCGGCAATTGATTGTATTGCAATTATTTTAGGAGTTCCAACTTTCTGTGTTAAAAGCGAACTGACCAACAACGGTGTTTTTGTAATGTTATTTTTTAATGTATCTATTTGATTTGCGAATTGCAGGCGTACCGGTAAAATGTTTTTCGTTATGGGGTTTTCTGGATTTCCTTGAGCCAAAGGGTGGAAGAACCAATCTAAATTTTTAAATTGTGCTTGATTGCCAATATTTCCTGTTGCTACCGGAATTTTCGCGGCATATAGGTCTTTCACAATACTGGTGTTTATTCTAATACCATAGGCGAAGAGTAAGTCGGTAAGCCCTAGGTCTTTTGGATAGGCTAACATTTTGCCCGTGTTGCCCAAACTATCTTGATCTGCTTGCACATTATCAAGCATCCACAACGTTTTTCCACCGTTTAAAATAAACTGATCTAAAACAAACTTTTCTTTTTCTGTGAATTTTTCAGTAGGTTTTGTAATGATGGCTAAATCGAAGCTCGATAAATTTTCTAAAGTTTGTGGCGCATTTATAGTACTGGCATCTAAAGAGAATTTTGCCATGCTGTATTTTTTTGCAACTGCACTTAAAAAGCTATACTGATAGATATCAGTCAATTCTCCATTTCCTGAAAGAATTGCTATTTTTTTAAGTTTTTGCTGCGTGACTGTTTGTATCGCATTTGAAAACTCATATTCTAAATTACCAATGGCCTTTTGCAGCTGTTCTTCTTGAGATGCCACTATAGATGAGGGCAATAAAGGAACAATGGTTGTTCTTTTTCCAAGGCGTATTTCTGCCCATGGGAAAATAATAGCTTCAGACAGCTTGCCATCTTCTTCTACGGTTAATTGACTAGGGAGCATTCCTTTCCTTATCAAGGCCTCGCGCTGGTTGTTTGGGTTTATAAAATTAATTTTAATTTTTTTATTTAGCGCTGCTAATTCTTTGAGGTATTGTGCTGTTTCTGCTTGTAACCTTTTGAACTCTGAAGGAAATTCACCTTCTAAATAGACCTCAATAAAAAGGGTTTTATCAATGGGAGAAACCAGGGCCTTTGTCGTTTCAGAGAGCGTATATCTTTGGTCTGAAGTGAAGTCAAATCGTTTGTAAAAAGAGTAACTGATACTGTTTAAGAATATTAAACTTATAATTAATAGGGCTATTTCTTTTATTTTTTTACTCATGCTCTAAACGTTTTTTAGTTAAGAATAAAAAAAAGGCAGTAATACTGCTAAAGTATAGAAGGTCTCGCGTGTCTATTACTCCAAGAGAGATACTTTTGTAATGCGCATGAAGTCCAATTTGTTGTAGTGTTGTGTTTTGATCGAACAAATTTGCAGTGGCATCAAAACCATAATACAAAATAAACGAGAGTACAATACCAAGAATAAATGCAATAATTTGATTTTTGGATAGGGTGGAAGTAAACAAACCGATTGCAGTATAGGTACTGGCTAAAAAAAACAAACCAATATAAGAACCAATGA
>Ga0115007_10000643_pt1 | contig 23151 bp, 27 predicted proteins | sample ArcOceMetagenome_2_FD_87166 | JGI IMG/M metagenome (GOLD analysis project Ga0115007, IMG submission 87166) | Marine eukaryotic phytoplankton communities from Arctic Ocean - Arctic Ocean ARC135M Metagenome | ecosystem: Environmental > Aquatic > Marine > Oceanic | place: Arctic Ocean | collected...
GTTAGAGACGGAGGTCACGATAAAAAGTTACCATTCAAATCAAAGGAAGATTAACATGAAATTTATAAAGTTATTCGAACAATTCATTACAGAGAAAAAACCAGCAGGAGCTCCAGACTTTAACAAGTCAGACGCACCTGAGGCTGAAGGTAGATTCAAAGATTTAGGAATTAAAGATTTAGCAGCATGGTTAATTAAGACTCGTAAGAGTGATGTTAAGAAGATAAGTGGTTCACTAACTCAACAAGTTGTATTTAATCGTAATGACGATCCAAAGTACGCTGAAAAGATGGAAAAGGTTCGTAAAGAAGTTTATAAACAATTAGACCGCCAGGATCTAATAGATAATATGGAAAAATAAATATGAAGTTTATTAAAACATTTGAAGGCTGGAACAAAGTTTCTCCAGAATTAAAGGCACATTTAGAAGAAGATTTAGATTTAACAAATTCATTCTTTAGATTAGGAAGTGATTCATATTCTAAACTATTCGAAGAGGTTAAAGAATACTGGGACAAAAATAACATTATTCTAAAAGGACCTAGTGGATGGATGGCTAAAAATCTAGACGTAGGTAAACCTGCATTATATACTCCACGTGGTGGTAATACTAAAAAGGTAAAGTTAGATTCTCCAGAGCGAGGTGGAGGTAAAAAGTTTATAGTATATAGAGACGGCGGTAGAAAAGATAAAGAAGGGAATGTATTAGCAAAGAAAGTAGAATGGGGAGATCCTAAACTTTCAGTAAAGAATGATGATCCTGGAAAGGCTGCCAGTTTTTGGGCAAGACATCAATGCGATCAAGCTAAGAAAATGGATCCTATGAAGGCAGGATTCTGGGCATGTTATGGTCCAACTCTTTTTGGAAAACAATTAGGTTTAAAATCAGATCAGCCATGGTAGATAAAGACTGCAAATGCACATCATGCAAATGTGGTGATATGACAATGGATGAATTAGTATCTAATATTAATGATCAAACAAAGCCTTTTATTGAAGAGACTTTTGAAGGTTATGTTATACGAACATTCGATCCAAGTTACCCAGATCACTTATATAAGTGGCACAGCGACCCTGAGGACAGGGTTATTGAAGTATTAGAAGATTCCGACTGGAGATTTCAATACGACAATGAGCTACCAACTCCTTTGATAACAGGAGTAGATATTAAAATACCTAAAGGAACTATACATAGGATCATAAAGGGTACAAATATATTGAAAATAAAAATCTACAAAAGTTATTAATATATTATAGATATATAGATTAATAATAAAAAACAATAAAATAAATTATATTATGGCTAAATTAAAATCATTTGAGCAGTATGTTTCTGAAAAAGAAGCTAATATTGATCAAGACGCGGTAAACACGCAGGAAGTTCAAGAAGCAACTGTTGTAATGGATGCAGTAGATCCAAAATCAAAGGGGCTTGCTAAATTATTAAAAAAGAACAATGTCTCGATTGAAGTTGTCACTAAGGTAGGTCCTTCAGGATGGCCGGAAGTTGAACTAACAGGAGATAGAAAAGATCTTGAGATAGTTCTAGCAGATTCTCAATACGGATGGGACGATGCTGATTTAGCAGAGTACATTGAAGAATCAAAAGACACTTTCACTGTTAAAGTTAAATCAATAGAAGAAGGTGCTAAAGAAGAGGAAATTGAAGAAGGTAATGCTTTCGGAGATGCAGTTAGAAAAGCTAAAGAAGCTGGAGATAAAGAATTTGAATTTGAAGGAAAAACTTATAAGGTTGAAGAATCTAAAGAAGTTAAGGTTGAAGAAGAAGAAGTTGAAGAAGGTAATGCTTTCGGAGATGCAGTTAGAAAGGCTAAAGAAGCTGGAGATAAAGAATTTGAATTTGACGGAAAAACTTATAAGGTTGAAGAATCTGAAGAAGTTAAAGTTGAAGAAGAAGAGGAAGAAGAAGGTAAAGAAGAATCTGAAGAAGAAGTAAACGAAAATCCAGCGGCAGCGATCGCAGTAGCATCAATGTTAAAGGAAGTTTACGAAGCTTGTAAAAACGAAGCTAAAGTATGGGAAGATGACGCGCACGATTCACATACTATAGAATCTTATATGGCTGAAAATGCAGCATTAGTTGCATCTTTAGCAGCAAAATCTCTTAAAGAAATGAAAGATGAATATTCAACTGAAGCATTTGAAGCAGCTTGTAATTCAATGATTGAATCTTACACTACTAAAATTAATGAAATGAAAGAATCTGAATTAGCTGACGACGCTGCTGATGTAGAGTAATTCATTTTTAAATATAAAACTAAAAGCCTGGAGAAATCCAGGCTTTTTTTGTAAACAATGCCCGACTAATTGGTATAAATATTATAATATAATAATATGCCTAGAATATCAATTAAGTCAGTTTATATGCAAAACGCATATCAATACGCAACATTAAGTTACGCAGAAAGACGTAAAGTCGGATGTGTTATTGTAAAGGATCACCAAGTAATATCATTCGGTTATAATGGAACTCCACATGGTTTCGATAATGAATGCGAAGAAACAGATACCAGGTATTACGAAAATCCAGACCTCGCTGTTGATTTAGCGGATCAGGGATATGAATGTAACAATGGTGTTTGCCACAAGCATGGAGCAATAACAAAACCTGAAGTTCTGCATGCAGAATCAAATGCAATTATGAAAGTTGCAAAATCAACAATGAGTTGCGATGGTGCAGAATTATATACAACAACATGTCCTTGTTTTGGATGTGCTAAATTAATCATACAAGCCGGAATTTCAAAAGTATATTATACAGAAACATATAGAGATATGAGTGGCGTAGAGTTATTGGGAAAAGCTGGAATCATAGTCGAACATTTAAAATTTATATAATGGGATTCAATAAAAGATATCTACCAGAATTAGAAGATTTAAAAAGAAGAAGAATCGAGTTAGGTGACACTTTCTTTTATAAAATATACATAACGAGCCCTGACGCAGTGATAGGCCCTACGGAATCTATAAACTATATTAATAGGTTTAACAAAGAGTACACTGACGCTATAAAATAAACAAAATGTGTTTTTTTAATATAACTATTAAATAATTTAAAATGACAGAAGTGCAAGAAGAGTTAAAACAATATCAATGGAAAAAAGGAGATAACTTTGGAGAGGTTGTTGACGTTGCATCAGACGACGGAGAGTTTGTGAATTTTACAAACGGACAAAGAATATTTAAATCAGTTTTATCTGAGTTTTTAGATCCAGTAGTTTCTGGTAATTTACCTTTTCCTCCAACTTCTTTACAATCAAAGGTTGCGCAGCCTGTTGTTCAAATTGAACAACCTAAGCAGGTCGATGACAAAGGAGCTCCTTCAATTATGGGAGCAATGATATTAAAGATGAGTAAGAAAAACGTAGTAAACGTACCTATTCAAATCAATCTTAATATCCCAACACCTACATTATATGCAATGCTAGGAGAAGGAATGGAAGAAGAAGATCTTAACGATGAAATAACTGAAGTAGCTTTATCCCAAATCAAAATAGATAAACTACAAGAATACATTAAATTAAGTGTAACTGATTTTTTGTCAGAATACTACTCATAATATAATCCAGATAAATAATACCTAACTAATACAAAACGATAATGGGCAAAGGAACAACAGCATCAAGAAGACAAAAGAGAAAAGATTTCAGCGGCGCTGGTTTCTTAAAGATAAAAAATCAATTCGGACATTACTCTCCACAGGGAAAGGCATGGTACGATAAAATGCGAGAAGATGGTAATGCAGCGTTTGAGGCAAATAAAAATAGAGTCAATGACGATATTGAAAACCAGCTACAAGTTAAGTTAAATGGATTAAAAGAAACTTGGAAAAACACTGGATATAATACTGAGGAAATTTTAAAGTTAGAAGAAGCATGGTCGATCCAAACAATAAAAGATAAAGATACTTTAAAGGAAGATAAAAAGAAGGTTAAATCTCTAAGAAAAGAAGTACAAGAATCTTTTAGTTCGAGAAAGAATGCAGGAAATTAATATAAAACTTGCAGATAACGGCGTAATAAAGACTGTTTTTGACGATAATATAAATGGAGGTGGAGCAGAGTACGAATCAACTATTGTATATGAATTTGATTCTGCTTTAAATAAAATAAAATTTATAGAAGAACTATGTGTTGATCTTGGTCTAGAGTTTGGAAATTCAAATTCTAGGAATCAAATACAAGTAAGAAATGGATGGGGAGCTAATTACAAACCAACTGAAAAGGAAATTTCCTTTAAAATAAAGAATCTCAAGGCTCGTATATCGAACCTTGAACAAACTAATAATGGATAACTTAAAAATAGAATGTGTTTGGTATCAGTCGAAAAGAGATTTTAATAAGTTCGTAAGAGCTATTGAAGATCCACAATTGACTGTTATCGACTTTTCTATTATTAAGAACAAATTAATTAAAGCAGATCCATATAGTAATGAACCTAGCGACTCGGTTATAGGTTTAAATATTATGAATTCGTTTAAAACTGTAATGAATTCCCAAAAGAAAAAAACCACAACTATTGTATATACTTTTAGAGAATTAGATGCTGATGTAATATCTAACTTTAAAAAAATGGCTTCTGATTATACAGATAGACATATTGAATTTATCCTTAATTCATTAAGCATGGATAAAGTACCAGATAAAAGTATTTTAAGTCAATTCGACTTCGTTAAATTTGTAGATAATGATTAGACACCGTTTATTTAATAAAGGTGAACACATACATGCTCTTATTTCAAACACTAGATATTCAAATATTGTTTTCCCAGTTAGAGTATTAATATACGACGTTAAATTCGACGAAACTATGCCTAAGTATCAGGTTAGGATTGTTAAGTTTTACGATGATATTAATTTTCTTAAAAGATATTTCTTTGGAATGAAATTCGATAAGAATTTCGAAGGTGGATCTACTACTTTTGGATTTAATAGATCTACTATTAAAAATAAAAAGGAACTTCAAAAACATTTAGATACAAACTCCGAGACTTACATGATTACCGTTGATTCCGTATTATGTACTAAGACCTTTAATCAAATCCAAGAACTTTATCTTAATATTCAAGACTTTTTAATTGAGAAAGAGATTAGGGAGCTATACGAAAAGTCCTCACGTGTTTCTTATTCTAAGGGTAAATACTATTACGAATCTAAAGGAGTCTTCGAGGCTCACTTAAAGAAATTCCTAGGTGATCGAACTCCGAAAGATCCTGAATACTTCAACAAATTATTATTCCGACCAATGGGACCCGATTACGATAACTTAAAAGGGTAGAGAATTAATCTTAATATATAGAGTACTACGTATAAAACAATAGTATAATATATATGAGCTTAGACATTAGTGGAGGTATAAATAACTCAAACAACGCGATTACAAAGATTAGCGAATTAGGAGTTAATACTCTTAAAGATAAACTTAATGACTTATTTGACATTGAAAACCCAGATGGGGTTCATGCACAATTAAGAACTAGAAACGATGAGAATTCTCTAAAGTCTTCTAATGAAGAAGATTCAAGTTTAAATATTGCTGCAAGAAAAGGTGAGCCTGCCCAAGAAAACAGAGGTACTAGAAATAGCGATGTTTTTTATAATCAAGATGTAGACTCATATAAACACAAAGATGCTAACGGAGATGCTAACATAACTCTAGGTAAAAGGCCTTATTCTGTTTTTAATAAATATTCATTAGTAAATTTTAGAGGTACTCCTATTGCAATGGAAGGTTCTAAAAATGGAGGTAAGAGCGAGTTTTATAATAAAATAGATCAAACAACTTTGGTTAATCCAACCGCATCTAAAATTATTGAATTAACAGATGCTTGTGGAAGCAATGGATATAAATACCAATACTCTGATTTTGCTATGGCGAAATACTTTGGTAAAATACCAAACAACATGATGGTAACCCTTAGGAGATTTACGTCACCTGCTCCTGATGATATTATTAGTCCATCTGGATTAACAGGAGCTAACACACAGGAGCCTGATATTGCTCGAGCAGTTACATGGCTTGGCGAATCTTCTGGTAATCAACTTTCAGCAATTATGAATTTCTCGCATGGATTTGAATGGAAGAATGCAGAAGCTGAAGTACAGGCATTACAATCACAGAATAAAGCAAGTGGTGGTAAAGTCGGAGGTATAATTAATAATAATAAAGTACTTAAGGCTGCTAGTAATGCAGCATCCGGACGTACTGCAGAACAACAGAAAAGATTAGATAACGGTGGAGCAGGTTTTGATTCATTTAGTAATACATATCCTAACCACGTATTTGGACCACTTAACGTTATTAAGAAAGTACTAGTTAGGCAACAGGGATTAGAATTCAACCAAGAATTTAAACTTAAATTTGAATACGAACTGAGAGACTTGGGAGGAGCAAATCCAAAAATATTAATGTTAGATCAATTAGCTAACATATTAGCACTTACATATAATAATGCTCCGTTCTGGGGTGGAGATGTTAGATACATCGGAGATGGTAGTGTTGCTAGACCTTTAGGTAAACTTGGTTTATTAAAAAGTGGAGACTTTGGAGGATATATGAAATCAGTAGTTTCGGATTTAACAGGTAAGGACACAGGATCTACTTGGAAAAATTTAACTGAAGGTGTTTCGGATTTTGTAAGCGGTGATAATATTCAAAAGACTGTTAATAACCTTTTATCTGGAAGTTTAATGGATATGTTTAATTCACCACAAGGAGGACAGGCTGTTGCTGCACTATTATCAGGTGATCCTACTGGACAATGGCATGTTACTATAGGTAACCCATTAAACCCTATCGCGGTTATTGGTAATTTAGCGTGTACTAACACTGCAGTTAATTTTGAAGGACCAATGGGACTTCAAGATTTTCCTGAAAAATTAGTAGTTGAAATTACATTAAAGCCAGCAAGACCAAGAGATAAAGCAGAAATTGAAAGTATGTTTAATTCAGGTAGAGGTAGATTCTACATTCAACCTGCTGATGAAATCGATATTAATGCAACTATCGATGTTAATGCATACGGTAAAACTCAAAAATCAAAACTTGATTCTGAGTTAAGAAAATATTCAAACGGATAATATGAACTTTAAATCTATAGATAATAAAAAAATAAAGAACGGGAAGTTAAGAATAACTGAACCTGTTGTGATTTTTCCAGAAAACACGAGAACAATAGCAGTTCACACTGTTACTTCTGATGAAATCTGCAGAATCGATATAATATCTAGAATTTATTATAATTTAGATGACTATTCTGAACTTATTTTAAAGTTTAATAATATATCAAATCCTTTTTCAATAAATGAGGGTGATGTATTGAACATACCAGATAAGAATAATGTGTTTGCTGCTTGGAAAACTATTAAAAGCATAAATACAGGATCTATAGGATCAGATCCATCTGATGAAGATTCACTAGATGATTCAATCAAAAGCCAATTTATTAGTTCTAAGAGATTAACAGTTAAAGATGCTAAAAGAGCAGAATACTTAAAGAAGAAGGCAGATCAAAAACAAAATGGATCTAAACAGATTTTACCTCCTAACATATTAAAAGACGGAGATAAGAATATAGATATTAACGGAGATATTATAACACTATAAGATGGCATTAGAAGGTAAAATTTTAACTAGGTTAGAACCTACAATAGAGTTAGATAAGTATAAATTTGAATCGTATGGAGAACAAGATAGTGATAATCCTGGAGATGCAAATACTACTCGAGAGCTAGGGGTTGAATTTCCACTGATAATTATAAATGGATATCGATTTAATCAAGCCGATCTAAAATCATTTGAAATATCACTAGAAGGTTTTGTACCAACAATATCACTTGGTATAATAGATACTGAATCTTATTTTAATGTAGAATCTTTTCCAAGAGATGGAGATGTTATTACAGTTAGATTGGCAGCAAGGTCAAAGGACGCCTATAAGGATATTAGAATAGATTTCGATATCACGAATGTTGAATCTCCAACAACAGGTGGAGCCGCACGGGGATCTGGCGGAGGCAAGTACTTTTTTACTGGGGAAATGAAAATACCTGGTTTAAACGCAGAGCAGTGTAAGTCATATGGTAAAGGAACAACTATAGATCACTTAGAGAGTATATCAACAGATTTAAAAATAGGGTTTGCATCTAACGTCGATATAACAGACGATGAAATGAACTGTGTTACTACTTTTGAGCCGATTATAGATACAATAACTGATTTAGTAAAACACTCATATGTTAATGATGATTCTTTTCAAACCTTTTGTATTGATCCCTTTTACTATTTAACGTATGTTGATTTAAATATTATGTTAAATGCATCGGATGATTTTGAAGATGCTTTAATAGCAATGGACACTGACATGAATGATACTAAGGGGCCTGACGCTACGAATGCTACTAATGAAATGGAAGGAGTATTAGTACTTAGTACAAAAGCAGAAATGGAAGGTACTAACTGCCATATTGATAAATATTCTCTTAAGAATAATGCAGGAACTGTCGCTAAAAGAAATGGATATAAAAGAGTCTTACAATATTTTGAAAACGATTCGGAAGAAGGTTTAGTAAATTTCGATATAGAACCTCTTACAAGTACTGATCTAAAGGATATAGTTGAGCCCCTGAAGGGACGTAGGGATGAGGAGAGATATCAACAAGAAATAAAGTATAAATATGTAGGTAGGAGAAACAGCGACCCTGAGACTTCCAATACACACTTAAACTACAACTTTGCAGAAATACATAATCAACAGAATCTACAGGAATTAGATAAAATGATGCTAGAAGTAGAATTAACGACATGGAATCCTGCAATATATAGATACCAAAGAATACCTGTTGTAATCTTTCACCAAACACAGGATCAAATGTCAGCAGATACTAGTATAAAAGTTAAAAAAGAAGAGCTAGGGTTTGATGCAGCTCCACAGTCCGATCCTGATAATCCAAATTTAGGATATACATCAGTTGTTGATGAATTTTTAAGTGGGTTTTATATTGTAGGATCTATGAAGTATGTATATAAGGGTGGAAGTATTAGACAACATTTAACTCTTTTAAGAAGAGAATGGCCAAGTAGATTAAATAATATGACTTAAGCTTAAAAAGCCCTTACAAAAACAAGATAAATACTATATGTCAGATTTCAAGAAAATATCAGATTTTAGAAAAGGTAAGAGAGCTAATCAACAATATCAAGACCCGACTTATATGTCATTTCTTATGTTGTTTGATTTTGCAGATGCTGCCAACTCACCTCTATTGTCGGCTCCCGCTGAGGAATTCTTAAAAAAATTATCGAACGATTCATATTATGCTGAGAAACTAGAAGCACTTCAAAACTTTAAGAAAGCTCTAAAGCTTATTAATAATGAAATGCCTTGGTTTTGGCAAAGTTTATCTGGTTTAGAAAAAATACAACAATATAATCCTAATAATGCATATCTAGGAGGAGATGATTCTGTAATAACAATTGGAACTCTGGAGTCTATTAACTTAACAATATCAGGTTTAATGCACTTATACAGAAAGGCTGTTTTCGACGAAAGAAAATGGACTTATGTTTTACCTGCTAATTTAAGAAAGTTTAGAATGTATATCTATGTTACTGAGGTTAGATCTATTAAAAATATGTCTTCACCTAGTTTGAGTGGACTTGACTTAGGAGGATTCCCAGATAATTTTAAACCGAAGATTGGTATAGAAAATGCGAATGATGGTATATCAGGTACTGGTGCAAAACCTTATTTTATGTTTGCCCTTAAATTTTGTGAATTTGATATAGCATCAGGAACTACAATATTTGCAGATTTACAAAAAGCAACACCTGAAGCAGCAACCGGTGAAATATCAATAAAATATGAGGCATTATATGACATGGAAGCTAGGGTACTTAATGGTATTATAGAAACTTCTTATAACAATGATGATATATCGCCTGCTCCTGATTCTGAAAATAAAGAAATTAATAGTTTAGGAGATTGGGTAAAAGACCAAGCAGTTCAAAAAGCAACAGCGTTTGCTGATCGTGCTGTCGGTGATTTAAAAAACACGGCAATAAATAAAGTTAATGAATTAAAACAACAAGCGAAAGACGCTACTATAGGTAGAGTTAACGTCGCTGTTAATAATTTATATAAAGATTTTGTACAGGGCGTTGATAATGTAGCAAGTCCTGCTGCAAATAGAAATAACGTTGCTGCCGCACTTGGAGATAACGTACATGGTTTAATAGAACCGGGACAAACTATAGGTGATGCATTGAATAGTGCAGCTGCTAGATCTCTAGGTAATATATACGAATAATGGCAAGAGATAAAGAACTTGAAAAGGACAATATTAGAGAAACTCACTGGCTTGGTGAGGTAGTAGATAATGCGGATCCTTCAAATTTAAGTAGATGCAAGGTTAAAGTGTATGGTAAATTTGATTTACTAGAAACTGAATCTATTCCGTGGGCAACCGCAATGAATAGAGATATAGTAGGCTCACATCACGTTCCAAGAATTGGAGATATTGTTGCAGTTCGTTTTGATAACGGTAACATATACCATCCAGAATATTGGTTTCAAATTAATCAAAATAAAGAATTAAAGGAAGACATACTTGATTCTTCAGACGCTGCACATGACGTTATAAGTTTAGTATATGACGCTGAACGTAATGTTAGGATTTATCATTCTCCGGAAGACGGGTTAGTAATTACAAGAGGTTCTGGTGCAAAAGAGCGACCACTTATACAGATTGATGAGGAAGGCATTATTAAGATCTCAACTGATGAAAAAATCTTTTTAGATTCTGGAAACATATTCTTAAGTAATACTGGAGAAGACGGTGCTGATGAGTCAGAGCCTGCAGTTAGAGGAGTTTCTTTGGAGAAGTGGTTAAACGAATTACTAGATGATTATAAAGCACACTTTCACCCAACGGGTGTTGGCCCATCGGGACCACCTGCTCCGATTACACCAGCAACGATTGCAAAACTAAAGAGTACTCACATAGATTATCAGCAGACTGGTAAATAGGATATATAATCTATAAAACAATATAAGCATGCCGGCAAAATGGCCTTTATTTATTAATAATGTATCTGCAAAACTAATAGCAAGAAGTGCAGAGAGTATGGGATTACCTCAGGTACCTCCACATACTCCGGGCATTGGAGACTTTTCCTCGTTTCTAGCAGACGAATATGTTGCCGCAGTATCAACAGCACAAACCCCATTCGGAAATACACATAGCAATGCTGGCGTAAAGACTGTGTTGGCGGAAGGTTTTGACAAGGCATTTAAAAAGCTTTTCGAAGATTATGAAACCTCTCTTGAGGATAGAAAAACTTTATCGCAGTATCAGTCTATTACTGAAATACTTCCAGAAGCTGACCTAACGTTCGACGCACACTGCGAGATTGAGAAATGGACTCTGGAAAACACAAACACACTAGAGGAGTTTAACTTTTACCCTTTATATAATTCAACATGCCCAGTTCCATATCCACAAGATGACCCTAATGATGCTACAAATGATGGGGATATAGATTTTAGTGTCGTATCAAACGCATCTTCAGATATAAATAAAGCATCCCATAATTATGTAGTTAGATTTATATTAAATAAATTTAACCCAGAGCAATCTTTTAAGATAAAATATACAATAAATGGAGTTGAACAACCTCTGCTTATAATAGGGTCAGTTGGATCAGGGGCAAACCCATCCAACAAAGGATCTGGTAGTGGGGCAGGTTCCGGTAATACAACCTTTACAGCAATAAACGTACCAACTCAACCTGGAGAATACATATATACTTTTAAAGAAATACTAGATATGACAGGTAAATCTTTAATAAAGCAGGTTAATAAAACCAAATCAATTACAATAAGCGATGGTGGTGTATTAGAAAAACTAAGTGATATCGATGAGAAATTACAAGGAGATGCTGCAGGATATCCGGAAGTTATGAGTAAACCTGTTAGAAATACAATTCCAGATTTAAATGAAGAAGAGAAAATAGATGCTCTAGTAAATAGAATACTATTAAGTAATGACGGAACTCCTAGTTTTAAAACATGGGTAAAACAACTTAATTCAGGTAGTTCATTTAACGGTGGTCCAGTTGTTTCAGCATTATCAAAAAAGATATATGCTAAAATAGACAAGCTAGAAAAAGAATGGAGAGCTGTTGAAAAAGAAGAGAAAAAAACATGGGTTGGCAATGGCGGTGCAGGATATGCACTAACAAAGAAAACTATAATGCCTCCCTTTAACATTGAAGATAATAATATTAATCGATATATCTTTCAAGAAAGCCACGAAGATAGACCAACTGAAATTCCAGAAGAAATTAAAATAAAGTTTATCACTGCGTTTACATACGTCCCATCAATTGATGAAGATGCTGGTCAAAACTATAATAACATGGCACAGATCTTAGCTAGACAAAGAGCTAAAAAGAAACTATGGGAGAAAGAGCAGAAAAGATGGTGGGAAACTCAAATAAAATGGGCTAGGTATTTAGAAGAAATAAATAAACAAGAACAAGGAGAAGACGGAGAAGATCCTTACGAAATAATGGCAAGTGCTATTATTAAATACTGGCAATCAGCGGCGGTTCAGCCGTTTAAGAGTACTCCTCCAATTCCGCCATGCAATATACCTGCACCATTAGGCGGTATATTTGCTCCTATATATTATGGAAGTAAAACAATGTTGGCTAACGATTTAAGAAGAGCATGGAACAACGGTAAGATTTTCGATGTTCAACCTGCAAATCCAGTTGCTTCAAAACTTGTTGCAGCAGCAGTTGCGCTAGCATGTGCAAAACATCTATTATTATTAAAGTTTCTATATTTAGGAGGTATTTCAACCCCAGTAGGCCCAGTGCCTATGATAGGTTTTATGCCAGTTGCATTTTAAAAACGTATATATAAAGTATAATTATTCATAACACTATTATTAACTATTTAAATTAAAAAAGAATGTCAGAAGACGTTAAAACAAAAAGAGTAAGATTGGTTGAAAATAAACCAGAAACTCAACCAAAAAAAGAAAATGACAAATTAGCATACTTAGAAAATGCTAACGTCGCACCTGAGAAATTCGACTGGGATGCTCACCAAGCATCGTGTCCTTCTAGATCTAGAAAGATAAACAAAGGTCTTAAGAATACAGGTAATCACAATGTGTATTCACATGAGCCGTATGCTCAAGATTTCTTAAACCTATTAAACGGATACGAAGAAACTAAACCTGTTCAGATGAAAATCGAGGTAGGTGAGATTTATACAGGTAACATTTATAGCATAAACGAGGAATGGGTATCAGTTGATATTGGTTATCGTGAAAATGTATATGTTAACGTATTGAAAGAAGAGGCTAGTGTTAGAGGGTTATTTGTACCTGATGCAGAAGTTAAGATTCAAGTTATTCAAATTGAAGGAGGGAGAGGATTCGTATTAGGATCTATTAGCGCTGGTATTAAATCAGCAGTAGCTAAAGAGATAATGGCATCCATTGAAGAAGGTACTACCGGATATATGGGTACAGTTTCTTACATGATCCCTGGAGGAGGTTATATAGTAACTGTTCAAGGAATTGAATGTTTTATGCCAGGTTCTCTAGCAGGAATTAACAAATTAGCAGATTTTGAATCTATCGTAGGAAGTGACATGTATGTTGTTCCAGTAAGTTTTTCAGAAAAAAGAGGAACTATTGTAGTATCTCATAGAGAATACTTAAAAGCGATGATTCCTTCTAAGATTGACGCATTAAAGGAAAACTTAGGACAAGATCTCACAGGTAAGGTAACAGGTTCTGCAAAATACGGAGTATTTGTAGAGTTTGATGAATGTTTAACAGGGATGATCCATGTTAACGACCTAACACCTGAATTATTAAAAGCACATAGATCAAGAGAGATTAAACCAGGAGATGATATTGCTTTTAAGATTAAGGAAGTTGTATCAAATGAAAAGATTATTCTAACTCAATTAGATGCGAAACCAGTTGTTGACCTATGGGACGGCATATCAGAACGTATTAAAACACCAAGTGAAGTTGTTGGAACTGTAAGAGCAGTTAAAGATTACGGAATCTTTGTAGATATTGAAAAAGGAGTTGCCGGATTATTGCATATTTCAGAAATTGAAGATGTAATAGATTTAGAGACTATTAAACCAGGAGATAAAATAACGGTACAGGTTACTAGAATCGACGCAGACTCTAGAAAGATTTTCTTGAAAATCTAATACTACTTTATTTTTATAAACTAAAGGCCCATTCATTTTATGTTTGGGCCTTTCTTATTTATAATCATTATAAATTACAAAATAAATGCACAAAAGTTTTTTTATATCAATAAAAAGTGTTATATTTAACTATAATTAAAAACTAACAGATATGTCAACAGAACTTAAATCACTTAAAGGTCAATTTCACAGTCAAAAGACAAATGAAATGGAAAGCACTGAAATGTCACTAACAAGATTCAGTGGTGGTAAAGAAGGTATGAAAGTACAATTAACAATGAGAGACCAAGGAGACTTCTTTACTCACATTACTCTTAATAAAAAAGAAATTAAAAAGCTAATCAAAGAACTTCAAGAAAACTTTGAACTTTAAAAAATATAAAGACATGATAACATTTAAAGACCTTATTTTCAAAGATCACCATCACATGATTAATGCACATCATGTATTTGATAACAATTGGGAGATCTCAGTTTCAGCAGGTACTGGAATATACTGTACACCTAAAGAAGATCTTAAAAATCAAGAATCTTTCTCATCTTTTGAGGTTGCAATCTTTAATCAAAACGGAGACTACGCAACTAGTGAAGTTTTACAAATTGACGATGACGTTGTTGGATGGCAAGGAAGAGAGGATATTAATAACATTATAGAAATGATAATCTCACAATAATGAAAGAAATACTTAAAACTAGAGTTGCATTTTACGTTGGATTCGGAGTAATGTATGTTATATTATCAGAAATAGTAGGTTTTGAATATACTGTAATATGGTGTTTAGGAACTATAATCGGAGAACAAGCATTTATAGCAACAGAAAAAGATGAAAAAGATAAATTATGATAAAATTAATACCAATTAGACACAGACAGAGAATATCAAGATGGTTATTAGGAGATCAAATGTCAGTCTTCGAACATAAGGTAGTAAATTATCATCCTAAATCAGAAGTATTCCGTTCCGAACATGAATATGATTTGAGGGTACTTGAAACTAGCTACTCAGAAGAAATTAAAAAAGATATTAAAAAGCAAGTAGTAATGAATTTAGTAGAAGGAATTTTAGAATCTGGTTTTGTTAAGTTAGAAGAAATTGAAAACCCTATGGATAGGGTTGGTACAATTAGAGCAATATTAAGAGTTCATGAGATATTACCTGAGTCTACTAATAGAATCTATAGCAACACCCATTTTGGATTTTAATAAAACACAAAACTAATTGATTGCCGGTAACAAGTTTCGTACCTTTGCCCCTAAACGTAGGGGGAATACCCAAAATGGTGAGACCGGAAAGCTTTCGTAAACGTATCCAAACAGGCAGTAGGGGATAACGAAAAGAAACAAATTGTATAATGGTGAAATATGGAATCGGCCGATAAACATAGAGTAGCATGAAAAGAATATCCTGAACCATTTAGCGCAAAGCTAATGTTACGGGAGAATAACGAAGCCTATGGTATCATTCAAAAGCCTCCTCGTGGCGATACTGGAAATTGGATTATGCAGTTGCAACTGTCGTTAACCAAGCTAATTTTGAACTGAATAGGTAACTGAAAGAATGTGGTTCGAGTCCACACCCGTAATAGCCAAAGGGTTGAAGCATTGAGGATGATGCGTAAGTTATAACAGATCTGCAGATCTATGAGTGTTTTGGTTAAAGCCGTCGACGACAGGCAGGGGGTTCGAATCCCCCCACTCAACTAAAAACAAATTACAATGATTAGAAAGAAATTACATAAACACCAGGAAGATCCAATTATAATAGATCTTACAGGCCCAGATGGCAATGCATTTGCCCTTTTGTCTTATGCAAAAAAGTTTAGTGAGGATCTAGATAAACCATATGAGCAACTATTAATTCATATGCAAAGTGGGGATTATGAAAATTTAATTAAAGTTTTTGATGAAGCATTTGGTGATTTTGTGATATTAGAAAGATAGTTTCAATATTATCATAATATAACTTGAATATATAAACTAACTTAAGTTTAACATATATTCGAGAATGAACACATTTAACGATTCAGAGATACTGAAAAATTGCCTTGTTGGGGTAGAATTTGAATTCTATTCTAATCTACCAATTGATAAAACTGCAAAAGAACTTGCTGGATTATTAAATAAGAAGATTAGAGTAGAGGATAAAGCACATAGTGATTTTGAAGTTACTTCCAGTGAGTTTAAAATAGAGCCAGATATGAGTGGTGGTGAAAAGCTAATGGAGCTTGTTACCGGCGCACTGCCATATTATAGTGCTAGATTGATGATTATCAATGTATGCAAATGGATCGAAGAGAACGGCTACACAAATGATAGATCTTCAATTCACCTAAATTTATCTTTCGATAAAAATAAAATAGAGGACAAGAACAGAATTTCTAAAATGAATGTTCTTAAATTTATACTTGACTTTAAAGAGGAAAAAGTATTTAAATTCTTTCCAAAGAGAGAAGATTCAGCGTATGCTAAATCTGTAAAATTTGTACTACCAAAAGAAGGTATGAGTTTCTTTAACGGAGAACATATACACTCACAGAACTTCATCTACCCTGATTCTAAATACTATGGAATCAACTTTGACAAGAGACATAAAAACTATTTAGAGTTTAGATATATCGGAGGGAAGGACTGGGAAAAGAAAACATCATCAATCCTACACTTGTTAGATCAATTCCTAATACAACTTTGGAATTCAACAGAAGATAAACATTTCAATCCTTTGAACGCAATAGAGTTAAAGAGGATATTGTCTGACAATAAAAGAATAATTGACGCTAGGTTAAATTGGAGAACAATTGAAAAGGAATGGAAAAACGTAAAGTTTACTGTTGATTTACAAAATGACTCTCAAGTTTTAGATTTACACTGGCCTAATATAAAGGACAAGGTGATAAAATTATTTACACACGGATCTCTAGTAAAAGGACATATTAATTACGATTCAGATACAGGTAAGGTTCAAGTAAATGAAGGTGAATTAAATTACTGTGTTGAACTTGAAAGATACGATTTTATAGGATGCCATATACAAGGTGAATTATACTACTGCGATATGTTTCAATGTACCGTTGAAGGATCTGACATGTATGACTGTAACTTTTACGATAGTTGTGAAATAATTTCTTCAAAGATAAAAAGTAGCTATATTCACCAAAGTGTCAAAATAAAAGATGGTTATATATATGGTGATGGTATCTTAAAAGGTTCTATGGAAGGTGGAATATTTAGAGAAGGAAGATACGATAAAAAAATAGCAAAGTTTAATGGAACTGAAAAGATTCTATATACTGAAGTTTAAAAATAAATAATAAAAAATGAGTAATATTTTTGTAGGCGAAGAGTCATGGTTAGACGCTCCAGAATTTGGAAGCGATTGTTTTAATGCATTTGTATTAGAATTAGCGGAAGACGTTACAGGGTCGTGTATGATTCCTATGAATTTACCTAAAAAGGAAGTTCAAAACATAGTTAAAAGAGCAAAGAAATGGTTTTATAAAAATTACGAATACTCTGTTAAAGAAAGTTTTGTAGTATTGCCAGTTGCTCTTTTTGATTCAGCTAAATTTAAAGCAACCAGGTCTTTTACCTTACCAGGACCAGATGCTACGACGGGTGGTAACGAGATATACTCAGTATATGGATGTTCTACTACCGGTTCAAGATGGGGAGGTTCAAGCGATATTGATTTTCAAAAAGGAGATTTCAGCATGGAAAGAATGATGATGCAAGGAACTTATGGTGGGGCAAATACGGCTGCAGCTGCAGAAAATTTACAATCATATGTAATTAATGAAAGTTTTTATGATCTTGCTAGACAGATTATAGATAACCCAATCAGTTTTAATTATAACCAATTAACACATGAGCTTAAATTCACAGGAGAAACACCAGCAAGAGACATTATATTAGAAGTTTATGAAACTATTCCAGAATGTGCGCTGTTTGGCGATGAAGCATTCTTTAGATATTGTGCTGCCAAGATCAAAGTATCTTTAGGTCAAAAACTAGGAATATTTGGATTTACATTGCCTGGAAATATACAAGTAAATGCAGATCTTATACAGGGATTAGGAGAAGGAGAATTAGAAGCAGTAATTGAAGAAATAAAGAACGACGAAGGAACGGATTGGATGATGCATTCTTAAACGTATATATAATCATATGGAGTTTTACGTAAAAAATATAGGAGAACCAAATTATAAGTCTGATGAAATGCAGATTGATACTGAATTGGAACAATTATTAACACAAATATCAACACTACTTTTCACAAGAAAGGGAGAGGTATTAGGCGATCCTGATTTTGGAGCTAATTTAGAAGATTATGTATATGAACTAAGATATAATGATTATCAGTTAAAAACAGTTATTGACTATCAATTATCAGAATATGTACCATTAGCATCTAAATATAATGTTGATATTAGTATTGAAACAGTAGATGATGTGAGTAATCATATAGTCTTTTTAGATATTACAGTAGATTCTAGATTCCAATTAGGAGTCTATATATAAAATTAATAAAATAAACAATGGCTGAATTTAAATTTTTAAATACAACTAGATTAAAAGCAAATGAAATGATCGCAGACACTCGATCATATATAGCTCGTTTATATGGAAGGACTGGTGAATTATTCACAACAGCCTCTCCATTCTCACAAATCTTGGATGTATTATCTGAAATCACTAAACTGATTTTCTTCTATGTTGAAGATGCAACAGTTGAGCAAAACATATTAACTGCTCAAAACCCTGAATCAATATACGGACTTGCAAGACTTGCAGGTCACGATGCCTTTAGAGGGGCAAGTGCGTATGGTGAAATTAAAATAAGGTTAAACACAACAGCATCTACTGATATTGCAGGAGACGCTCTTAATATACCTCAAAATTCTGTTATAAAATGTACGTCTAATGGTTTAGAATATGTTTTAAGAACTAACAACGATCAATTTAGACTTGAAAAGAGCAATGCAAATCATATTTATATTCCAGTAGTACAAGGTAAAATTGAATCACAAACAGTTACAGGTACTGGTGAAAAGCTACAGTCATTTAACGTAATTACTAAAAAAATGACAGATCATCATTCTGTTAGAGTAAGTGTTAATAGTATGCTATGGACCAAGTATGACTCATTGTATGACATGAAAGTTGGAACTAATGGATATTTAGTTAAAACCGGAATTAACGGTGGATTAGATATTTATTTCGGTAATGGTTCTTTCGGTAATATTCCGCAAACAGGGGCTTCAATTGAAATTGAATATTTAAATACGGACGGATCAAAGGGTAATTTAACCGGATCAAAAGATCTTACTTTTAAATTTATGTCTGAAGGATCTGATTCATTAGGAGAAACGTATGATTTAAACGTATTGTTAGAATCTTCTTTTACAAAAGCACCGAAGATGGGAGCAAACTCCGAATCAACTGGATTAACTAAATTAATAGCACCGCTACAATCACATTCATTTGTATTAGCAAACCCTGCATCTTTCGAACATTTCCTTTCAAGATATGGAATGTTTTCTTATTTAGATGCATACAATACAACTGACGATGGATATATTGATGATGATAATGTGATTTACTTATTTATGCTGCCAGATACTGCTAAAAAATTAACTAAGAATAAAGACTATTTTAGTTTAGAATTAGATGAGTTCTTTTTCTCAAGCGAAGAAAAGAATGGATTTTTAGAATTACTTGAAAATAGTGGACAGCAGATGGTTACGACCGAAGTTAAAATAGTTGAACCAGATGTTCAGTATTTTAGCATGGATGTTAAAGTTAGATATTTTGAAGGTTATAATAAACCAGCTTTATATTCTGAAATCAGATCTAAAATATCAGACTATTTAATCAATATAACAAGAAGAGATCGTTTACCTAAATCAGACATTATAGCCCTATTAGAAGGCGTTGAGGGGATTGATTCAGTAAATATAAGATTTATATCAAAGGTTGAAGAAGATGCACGTAGACTAGGTTATTACATCCTAGAGAAAGTTACAGTAACACCTTCAACTCCAGTTTTAGAAACTATCGGAAATGGAAAACAAAAATATGTTTTCTTTAAAAGAACAGTGTCTGAAAGAAAAATTAATTTTGAACCAAATGCAGCTCTACCAGAAGAAGTTATTAATTTAGATTCTTTCGGTGATATCTTGTTAGGAAAAGAAGAAGTTGCCTTATTTAGAGGAGGTTGGTTAGATCGAGACGGTATTGTAATGCCAGATGATGCTAAGCTAGGAGAACAAGCAGCACTATCAATTTACTTTGATGAGCCTGCTGTTCCAAATACAATATTCTCTAAAATACAAGCTAAAAATAGAAGAGCACTATAATGGCGTCAATAATACAAAATCTATTTAAGAGTAGGCAAAAAAGGAATTACAGCATTCGAGAGAGTGTCATGGATAAGCGTAAGAACTTAGGTAACGATTATACAAATAATATGTTTAGAAAATCGTTGTCTTCTTATATTGTTAGAAATAATCGTATGAATGATTTCGTGGTTTTAATCCAAAAGGTATTAGCAGACTTAGTAGGTTCAGTTACATATTTAAAAGGGTTTAAATCATTTACAACTAAAAAAGACTATAAAAACTTTAGATAATGGCACACGTATATGAAAATATAAGATTTTTCGACAGTGAATCCGACGACTTAAATTTAATTTGGGATGAAGAATTAAATATATGGAAAGGAGTTACATACCTGCCACTTGTATCAGCCGGATTATATGAGACTTTGACTTTATGTGTTTTAGAAGAAGTAGTAGGACCTCTAAATGAAATTCTATATATTACTCCAATAGCAGAGGCTTCAGGAAATGTTAAATTTTGCGCTGAATTTATAGATGATTACAATACAAGCGAAGACTTGTATTTATACAGTGGCGAAAAAGAAAGTGGGGAATATTGTGTTCAAGTTGATAAAAAACAATTTCAAAACCTACTGCCATATGAAACTGCAGGACAAGATGGCCACGCGGACGATCACACACATATTGTTAATACCAATTTAAAAGCCGATCCATTAGTTTGGAGAATCGCTTTAAATTCTGAAATTGAAGGTTTTCATATTAGGACATTAAGCATATGTGAATGGATTGATGGTGTTAATATAAAAGAAATTGCACAAATAAAAGTATATGGAGAAGTTGAAGGTGAAGACGAAAGATTAAAAGTATTATTGTCTAACATTGGAATGAACTTAGATGATTTAGATTACTTTATATTTAAAGACTCTAATATCCGAGAACAATCTCCAGATTTTACTATCTTAAATCAAAAACGTAAGGAATTACTATTACAAGCTAGCCAAATAAAACCTTTTATTGGAACTTATAAGGCATTGTTAAGCGCGATTGATTTCTTCGGATACGACAAAATAACATTAAAGGAATATTGGTTAAATATTAATGAACAATCTGAAAACTTTGGAAAACTAAAGGCAGTCGCTGTTCCAAATCAAGATGCTGTTGGTTTTTTAGCTGATAAAAATAAAGGTGGAGAGTTACCAAGCTCAAATCAAAAGAAAACTTCAAGGTTTTCACTAGTGTATAGATTAAATACGCCAACCGGTTTACAAGACGAATGGGATATCCCAACAGTAAAAGAAACTATTGATTATTCGCCAGATGAGGTTTTAATTAAATTATACGGATTAAAAAAGAAATTACAAAAAGATTACTTACCATTACAGGCAAAGATTGTAGATATTACAGGTGAAGGCGATTACTTTTCTCAATTTAATCAAAATGTTTGGAACAATCAGCATATGATTCAAAACCAAAATGCTGGAATAGAATTCAATCCGGTTATAAAGCCAGGAGGCAGAAACATTTTTATAGAGGATTTACGTAAGGTTGATTACAGACTAACAGGATTTAATCAAGACTTTAAAGCTTTAAAAGGTGTATACGAACAAACAGATATTGAATTTACAAATGCCCCAGTTATAATTTCAGGGTATTGTAATAATATTTTAACAATTACTGGTGAAGATTTATCGAAAGAATGTACTTTAGATTTTTCATATCTAGAATCAACTACATTAGGATCTTATGTTGAAATATTAAATGTATCGTTTGATGGATCTAATACAGTAATAAAAACATCTGATGCAATAAGCACAGCATACGTCACACAAGTAGGAACTCAAATTATTGCAATATACTCTAATACTTCTGAAATTATACGTGATTCAATTAACACGTTCTATACAGAATATTATAACAGTAATTTAGATACTTTTAATACGATTGATGGAATTCCAATTGGAGCACCAATAAATCTAGAGATTGAGGGTATTGAAGATAGTTGGAATTCAGCTAAATTTACATGGATAGATGCACAAGATACTGAAGTTTCTAATGTAATTCAATCCTTAGAAACAGATACATCATCCGCCGGATTAAATACATTAAGCAATTATAAAGAAGAACACGATAAAACTCTTAGTAATTTATTAACATGGAATAACTGGTGGCATCAAGGAGTTTATGAAATTGAATGGGTATTGAGAGGTCCTAGGAATTATCTAAAATCTTTTAGAGGACCTATTAAAGAATATATTAATTTTCAAATGACGCTACCTTACTCCGGTTTATATACGGTTGAAGCTAACTTATATGATTTATATAATGTAAAAAGTACTAAGATTTTAAAAGACGGAATTGAAGTTAAAAACAAAAATGTTGAAGTTTATGGTTTAACTCAATTAGCTCCTAAAAAATTAGATTGGAAGAATTACAAACATATATGGGATATGGCAGGTTCTAGTTGGGATTGGTCACGTGAGAACGTTTTACCGGTTCGTGACGTAATTAGTACTTATTATTTAACAATGGATCGTGCAAATTATGTTTATGA
>Ga0115007_10000646_pt1 | contig 23116 bp, 26 predicted proteins | sample ArcOceMetagenome_2_FD_87166 | JGI IMG/M metagenome (GOLD analysis project Ga0115007, IMG submission 87166) | Marine eukaryotic phytoplankton communities from Arctic Ocean - Arctic Ocean ARC135M Metagenome | ecosystem: Environmental > Aquatic > Marine > Oceanic | place: Arctic Ocean | collected...
GTGCGCGACGGATTCGATCGCGAAGGACGCGCCGACGATACCCGATATCACCTTCGTGGAGTTTTCCAGAACGCTCGTCGTGAAGTACGCCCCCGGGGTTTCAAACACGTTGCTCGTCACGACCTGGGCGTTTTGGAACAGGAGGAACATCGCGTACGCCGCGGCCGCGTTGGCTAAAACAGCGAGTAACTGTACGAGCAGTAGTCTGAGCAATCTCGTCACGATGGCTCGTTTTATTTTGCCAGGCGTGTCAATGCCCAAAGAAACGAAGTCAGTCGCGATGATACGGGCCGCGGTTTCGCTCATGTGCATGCCCAGCACGGTTTCCATCGCGGATACGTCTTCGGTCGTGGTTTCGGTTTTTCTCCGCAACCGCAGCTTTTCGTCCAACGTATCGAAAAGAACCGAAGCCGGGAGGTGTTCGTCCTTCCACGTCGCCTTTGGGTCTTTTGCGTCGTCAGTCGCGCTAGCCGTGACGGATCGCACGGGTATCTGGTGGACACGCGGGAGGAGGTGCTGCGTTTGACCGCCGACCACCGCGGGCGCGACGGTTTCGGAGCGAGGAAAGGAAGTTTTGGGGTTTCCCAGACGACGAGCCGCTTTTTGCGAAAAGCCACGACACACCACAGGACTGTTTTCCCGAAGTGAAGCGCTGCGGCGGTTCCTCTCTACACGACGAGGGCGGACCCCTCGCGCGACGGCGAAACGAACGCGCGACGTGAATGGGGAGACGGCCATGACCACCGCGTGAGTGTTGAAGTGAGGCGTACGTGCGTGAAGAGGAAGGGCAAGGGAGAAATAAGTGCGTGACGTCTTGGTCTTGGTCACAAACTCTTCTAGGAACGCACAACCGCGAAAGTTTCAAAAAAGAACCTCAGAACAGATTTCTTCTTTCGCGCGGCCCGCGTGGCTCACTGTCAAACGCGGGACTGCGTCTAGACTGCTAGACTGCTAGACTGCCGGCAGACCAATCAAACTGTCCCCATGGAATGCCCCCCCGGCGCGGCCCTTTGTGTCGTGAACGGCTGTTCGCTTCCCCCCTCCATCAACACCACCCCCGACGGAATCCCGTCGGGCAACACCATGAACCCGTTGGTGTCCACGTCCAAATCAAGCACCGCGGTGGTGTCCGGCGCGCCCGGGTACACGGGCGGTGAGGAGAAGCGCTCGCCGCCGGTTGACGTGGTGGACGCCGCGGCTCGGTTCGTCGGGTCCGCGTCTGCATCGAAGAACGAAACGTCGTCGCCCGACATCTCATCCTTTCCGCCGGCTGCAGTTTCAGGAGGATACGCGCTGTCGCACGACCAGTCACAACTCCCAAACACGAGGGACACAAAACCCCCGTTACTGACTTGGTCATCGGTGAGCTGTCTCGTGAAGAATCCGGTTGGTCCGGTTTCGGTGGCGCACCGGTGGTTCCTCGGCAGCGCCAACGGGCTCGTCGTGGCATTTCCCGATTCGAAAAACAACGTCGCGACCGTTTCGCGGTCGTGAGAACCCGCCACCGCGAAGCTCCACTCACTGGTTGGCATCCAGGTCTGCACGGTGAACACCCCTTGCCTGCCATCCTTCGCTTTCGCCATCTTGACCGGCGCGGCGCCTGAAGGAACCACGTAGACGGACTGAATCGGGTCGTTGGCTGCGTCAAACCCAGCGAGTTTCAGCCTCTGCTCGGTCACCGTCGCTAAACAACCCGTGTACACCTCAAACGTGGTTCTTTTGTATTCGTAGTTCATGAGTTCGATTGTTACGAAGAACGTACCCACGATGACCACCAAAGAGACCACCGCGATGAACATGTCCATCCACAACCGCTCGGCGCCGCCGATCTTTTTGCCTTTCAGTCCTTTGCCAAGCAACGGGGCCGCATCGGCAGCGCCACCCGCGGTCGCGGGGGTACCGCCCGGCGTGGCGCCGTACGTTTGCGACATTCGTAGCCGTGGTTTCAGTGAGACTGGTGTGTGTGAAAGGGTTGTGTAAGGTGGTGTTAGGCCGTACGTGAATTACCTGCACACGAAGCCTTGGAACGAGTTCTCCCGACACCCCCCCCGGTGCAATCACGAAAAGCCGCGACGAGTTCAACACCCCCGTGATGTGCACGTCTTGGTTCCGGTTCGTCCCAAACGGAACAGCGTCACCGTCCAAACGTCCGTGCCTTTCCGGAAGATGTCCGGAGCTGACGTCGCGCAAGGCACCGATGGCAGAAACGCACAGCCCGGAAACACTCCCGGTCGCGCGCGGCGCAGTGCTGGGGAGGGGCGCGGGCGCGACGGGACCCACGATCGAGGGATAAATAAATCTTGCGAAAGCAACGACCTTTTACACACTAGCAGCTGGATTGATAGGAACGGATTCATCGCCACAGCCATCGGGTCTTTTTTTCACCCAATTCTCACGGGAAGGCTTGATCGAGGAGGGTGTTATTGCACAAAACGCGCACTGAGAGGAAAATTTTGAAAATCAGACGAGAGAACCTGCAGCAGTTCTCCATTTCAGTCACAACTCTTACCGCCGCGTCGGCGCGCCACTATCGTCACTCGCGCCCCCCCCAAAAGCAGTCCGCCTCTCCGCAACCCCCAGCCGCGTCGCCGTTTCCGTCGCGACTTCCCTGCCCGTCACCGAATCAACGATAACCGTGTGTTCCTCCCACCGCGACGGCGCTCCCGGTTCGCGAACGGATTTCCAATTGGAAGAATCGACTCCGTCGTTTTTTTCCGCCGCGACGCAGAACAAAACAAGCGCTTCGTGGAAAACAGTCAAATCAGCGTTTCCCACTCGCAGCGCGCGTTTGATTCCCTTGGTCTTCACAACCTTTCGCGCGCAGTACCCTCGGCGGCACAGGTAAAGGGACCGGCCTTGCAGACGCCGGGGGAGTATAGTTTTTTTGCTTTGGATTTTTTGCGACGCATCGTTACTCGCATCATCATTCGCGCCATCCGTCGTGGACACTAATTGCGCATACGACGCCGTTCCGTCCGCCATGGCGTGTGCTGCGTTTGCACTTTCATCGTGCTCATCCGTGAGCGCGTCGCACGGCCCGTTCGGGGCGACCAGTTTTGCTAAATCCAGCTCGCCGAGACGGAGCGACGAAACATCCAGGGCCACGACGAACTGCTGCCGCGCGTTGTTTTTCGACTCCCCTTTGTTCTTACTTTTAGTTGAAACTTCACCCAAGTCCCCTCCTTCCGGAATCGAACCGCCTCCCGTTGAGTCAACACCAACATCCTTCGCCTTATCAACCCGCGCGATCCGAATCAAGTCGCGACTGGGTAGCATACGGTCGCACCCCAGGCACAGACGCACGCGCCACAAACGCATGCCAACTTTGTCCCACCCCTGCCTCGCTTTCGGGGCGTTGCACCGCCGGTCCTTGCGACGGGTAAAACAAAGTGTCAGTCTTGACTCTTGAGGTATGGGTGTACTGTATGGGCAAACAGTCTACTTGCCATCTATGAGGGATTGGAAAGGGTATACTGTACTTCGCACAGTGCAGTAAACAGGGAGGCGGAACGCGGTAAACAAAAAAGCCCCGCACCTTCGCCTTGGTTTTCGGTTTCTTCCGGTCGCGGCGCCAATCCACCGACGCTATCGCCGATATCGAGGCGAGCCACTCATCGTGGAGGAGTCTTTTTTTCAGTTTAGCCTCGATTGAAGCTACTACGCTTTGTGTCGAGCCGTGCACCAGAGACAGCTCTTGGAACTTGTTTTCCAACAGGGCGGCGGAGGATGGTTCCTCATCATAGGCGTTCGGTTCAATCTGTGATTTCTCTTGTTTCTCTTTCCCAGATGCTTTCCCTTTCCCCTCAACCTCTCCTTCCTCTTTCGCGGTTCTCTGTGCCAGCGCCTTGGACGCACTTTGTGTGTTTTCACTCGCCACCACGTTCGCCGCGTTCGCCAGCCCAAGCGCGGCTTCGAGCCAGCGCTCGTCCGGTCGTGACGACAGCTCCAGCGCCCTACGCACGACCGTCTCCACGCCGCCGGCGAGACGCACCGTTTCCACGGCCAGGCCTACGCGCGCGGTGTCCCGCGAAACCCGGGCGCCGTTTTCATTGCCCACCAGTTTCGCGTGACGCGTAGAGAAATGCGCGTCACGTGCTTCACGCCGGGTCATGGGAACCGAGTCGGCAGGTGTTGACTTGGCGCAGGGTGCGACGACGACGCGACCGCGCGCGAAAAACGGGCGCGCATCGTGTCGCTTTTTCCGGAGGAACCCTCGATTCGACGCTCGCGACGAAAGGGTTTGACACACGCGCGACGCGTTACACACGACCGCACACGGAAAGCACCCCGCGACGCACGACATCGCGCGTGACAGTGCACAGTCGCGCGTGAAACACACCACGCGCGACCGAGACTGCACGAGGGATGAAGAAAGTGAATCTAGAAAAGAAGAAAAAATACTTGGGGACAGATCACAACACACCTGCGCACCTTCCGCGCCATGTGCCACCCTCCGTGATGGTCCCAAAACCCGAGCGTTGATCCGTCACTCCCGCGCGCGGTCGTGACGCGACTGCCACGGGTCATGTCGACGCGCCAGTAGCCATCTTGAACTCCGCCTACGGGCGAGCTCCGTCCTATTCACCCACAGAACTCGCGGGTTTCCGAGATTTCGGAAAGGTGATGCGCGACGCGATCGGGGAGAAGGGTTCGTTCAACGAGCTTAAGCCTGCCGAAGCCGCGGAGCGCGGATGCTTAGGCACGCTGCAGAATTTGCATCGGCGCGGTCGTGTGACGTTTAACATAGAGTTGTGCAAGGCCGCGGCGTACGGCGGGCAGCTCGAGGTGCTGAAGTGGTTGCGCGAGATCGGCTGCCCATGGGACGAGATGTCGTTCGGGGGGCGGCGATACGCGGGCACATCAAGGTGCTGAATTGGGCGCGCGCGAACGGATGCCCGTGGAACGCGGAGACTTGCGGGTACGCTGCGATGAGTGGCGGCAAAACGTTGCTGTTTTGCACCGCTCGCGACGGCCACGACGCGGTGGTGTGGGCTCTGATCGAGTTGGGCGCACGTCAACCCGGCGATGGATGACGGCACGACGCCGCTGTACATCGCCGCTCAAAACGGCCACGAGGCGATTGTCCAGGTGCTGATCGAGTTGGGGGCCGACGTCAAAAAGGCGGAGGATGACGGCTGGACGCCGCTGTACGTCGCCGCGTATGAAGGCAACGCGGTAGTGGTTCGGGACACAACGCGACGTGCACATGGACGCGATGAGCAAGGAGAGAGATTGAAAATAAACCGCGTAGTGACACAACTCGTGATACTTTAAACAATAGCAATATTATACCATACAATTTTAGACCCGACTGAAGAGGGAACAAGAGGTTTTGCAAGGCACCACAAAGACGACTAAAACAATAAATACATTACAAACAGCACCTTCCGCCTTTCAAATCAAAGCCCTTTACAAACCGCGTGTCCCTTTGGAAACAGCTCTGCGTATTCGGGGTGGTCATAAAGCTCGTACGAAGGCAGGCCTTGCACTAACCCGTCTTGGAGCGCCACCGCGAACGGCGGCGCGCCTTCCAGGGGTTTCACTTCGACGCCGTTTTCGCGCTTGGCGATTTTTTTGAGGTAGAGCCCGCCGTAGAAAAGAATCATGCCGGCGCCAGTCATGACAAAAAGCAAAAGCGGAATCAACCCGTTGACCCTCGTGACCCGCGCGCCGATGTCTGCCTGGCTGTCTTTCGTCAACGTGGTGCCGTAGTCCTGCCACTCCCCGGTTTCCCCGGAGCCAAACACGTAGCTGGGTAAGTCTCGAGCGCCGAAGGTATACACGGCTACAGCGATTGGAAAAGAAAAGTGTCAGTAACTTGTATGAGCAAACAGTCAGAGAGTTGGATTCTAATCAGTGCACTTGTTACTAGTAGTCACTCGACCCGAGGCATCAAACAGTGTTGGGATTTGGGAAAGGCCCAACACGTACCTAGGGCGAAGTGCATTAGCACCCCAAGAGGCACGCTGTGAATCACAAAAGCACAGATGCGCCCTCGGTACCTGGGTGGCGTGGCGCAGAACTGCGCCAACACTAGTCTGTCCATCAACAAAAAACCGCCGCACATGGCCATTAAATACGGGTACACCAGAGGCACCGCCGAGGAGAACAACAGGGAATAAATAAGCGTCGCCGAGAATATCGCGGCGCGTTGGCTCATCTCGTACTGCGGCGGGGCGTAGGCTTTGTTCAGGGCGTACTGGGTTTTCGCCAGCCCGCCTTTGATTGCCTTCCCGATCCACCACTTCAAAACAGGCACGCCGGCGGTGAGTGGCATCACAATCGCGTTCGTCAGCGCGACTTGCGAGAACTTGTTGCAGTACCCCTTCCATTTTTACACGAAAAAGGTCAGTCTTGTAAGGCCGCGTGTACTACGTAATTACGGGCGGACAATCGACAAACAGTGGCCGTTGGATTTGGGAAACCCCAAACACGTACCTGGTACCAGTTTTTATCCGTGTCGCTTAGGTCGCCGTCGAACATGAGGGGCATCCAGGAGAGTTTGGCGACGTCCGCGGTCAAAGCGATCGGCAGAAACACCATGTTAATCGTGATGCTGTACGTCAGTTTCCGCGTGATGCTTTTTTCAAGCGCGGTGAACGAATGCGGCGCCTGTAACTGCGACAGCGCTTTCGAAATCCCCTTCAGCGAAACGTTCATGAGGATCGTGAAAATAACCATCCCGATCGCGTAATCAGAACTCAACGCCGCGTTCGTGTCGTACTCGTCGCAGAACGAATCCGCGTCGGCGGAATCTGAATCGGCGTCGCCGCCGGGGGGGGGACTACTGTCTGGAGTACTGTCTGGGGTAGGAGCTGGAGTACTGGGACTGTCGCCACCGCCGCCGCCGCCGCCGCCGCCTTGCAGCAAAACACGACTCAATAGCTTTCGACCGCCGCCGCCGCCGCCGCCGTCACCTCCTCCATCACCTCCCCCTCCATCATCACCTCTTCCTCCGTCATCGTTTCCCCCATGTCCGTCACCCCCCCCACCCTGCCCGTCGAACTTCCGGTCATCCCCCCCTCGCTGTTTCGTCGAGTCGAAACTCGAATCACACGCGCACGCGTAGCAAAGGTGCGCGGCGCACTGAGAGATTAACAAGAAAGTGTAAGTCTCGTATGGGCAATCAGGGAGGCGGAATTTGGTGATTGGGAAATACTCACCTCGTCGACGATGGAGTTTGGCAAAAAGCCACCGCTGTAGGTGGTTTCAGCTCTGATTAAATCTCGGAACACAGTAGCGGAGGCGCCGTCCGGGTACGCGGTACAGTTGTCGTCCGCGAACCCTAAAAAGGGCGCCATGACGTCCGTTTTGAGCGCGCCGTTCGCGGCGGTGAACTCTGAGCACTGCCTTTCCGAAACGCTTTGTTTTATAAACGGCCGCATGTCCTTCATCGCCTTGTCGGGGTCGCCGTCGAAGTCCCAAACGCTGACGCACGAAAACGTGGAACCCAAATTTAACTCGGTAAGCTCGGAACACTGGGGAATCGGGTTGATGCTGGACTCCACGCCTCTTGTCGCGTACGCCACGCCAGTGAACTGATACGATTAACAAGAAAGTGTCAGTCTGGTATGGGCATTCAGGGAAGCGGAATGTGGTGATTGGGAAATACTTACCTGCAAAAGAAGGAAACAGAGCATCACCAAGTTCACCACCACGGACCTCACCCACCCCGTTTTCGGGTCGAAACCGAAATTCGCCCAAATCAGATCGCTGGGTGAGGTGGCGGGGGTGATTTTCAGGCGAAACGTCGTGTCGCCCGAAGCCGACGCGAAGTTCTGAATGTCATCCTTCACGGCTAAACCGGCGCCGGATGGCTCCCGGGTCAGACTAGGAAGGCGCTCAAGCAAACCCTTTTGCGTTTCTTTTTCAACCGCAACCGAGAGTGTCACCGCGGTGTCACACGCGAACCGCCCGCGCTCTTCCGCGAACGTCACGAACGCCCCCACGACGCGACAACCGCTCGAAGGGTTTCGGGTTTCTTCCGAAAAACCGTTTTCTTCGCCTACGTATTCGCGCTCCTCGAATTCCCCGGGGCTCGTCAACGGCGACACGAGTGCCATTTCGTCTCGCAACGCCTGTCGTTTCTGTGCCTCCCAAGGTTTCGTGGAGAGTTCTTTTTGTCTTAGTTTAATTAAAACCGAAACGTCGCGCGCCAGGACCACGGCGTGGACCTCGCCGAACCTTTGAAAGTGATTTTTAACTTCGTCCTGAGATAAATAAAAGAAAGTGTCAGTCTTATGTGGGAATAAGGTCGGCGGGATTTGGGAAATACAACACGTACTTTCGTCACGTCATCCGGCAGCCCGGTGACGTGACTGGTGTAATCGGTCAAGTCCACCGTTTTCGCGTCGTTTTCGCGTTTGTGTCTTTCCTTCTTCGTGTACAGGTACATGGTCATGGCTAACACGAGCAACGTGGCGACCGCGTCGATGGACACCAGCGCCAGGGCTTCCGATTTATCGTCGTTCCCGATCGTCCCGCCCCTCGACCGTTCATGCGCCTGGTACAGAAACGCCCCCAGGCTCGCCCTGGCGAACGTGGATAACTCCGCGGTACTTGTGCCGTTCTCGTCGTTCGCAATTGAGGTGCTTACGAAAAAATAAACGAACAAAAGCGTCAACCCTCCGAAGAAAGCGCCGTACCACTTTAGGATTATAAACCAAAACGAAAGCCCGTCGCCGTATTTCGTGGCCATCTCAGAGTCGCTTATGAATCGAGACCCGAATCGTGACCCGGGGTCGGGGGTTGTCATCTCTTTGGGCCTGCGGCCGTGCCGGTATTCATTCGCGACGGCGTGGTCGGGTGCCGCGAACTGGTGAGTTTCGTCGTTCGGGTCGTTGATGGTGTCGAGCCTGGCGAAGTCAACCGCGACGTGCTTCCGTCCGTCCGAATGCGCGGCACCCTGCGACGAAACTGTCACTTCCGAGGCAACATCGGTGTTGAATGCGTTCGCGGGGGCACCGGATGCGCGGTCACCCCGGTTGCTCCCAAAAGGAACCATCGCGGAAGCAAAAAAAAACACCGCGCGTGGACCACGACCGACCCGCGTGCCAAGTGCGTGACGCGTGCGGAGCGTTGTGCCGCGCGAAGCAAACCCGGGGGCGCGGGAAAAAACGAGCGCAAGGGGGACGGAAGTTCGGGTCGTTCGGCCAGATTTTGCTTTTTGTCGACGTTTTCAAAAGATTCTGCTAGCTAGAGTATAGGTCTCTCTCCCTTCAGGCTCCGTCTTCGGCACCCTCCACAGAAGCAGCCTTACAAAGCGTACTCCTGCCATTTCAAAAAGCGCGTAAGATGCATTTCAAAAAGCCTCGCACACTCCCACCCTACCTAAATTACGGGGATTCACTTTTTCCCCTTGTCCTTCGCGTCCTTCGCGCCGCTCCGGTTGGATCGCCCGCCACCAAGGGCGTACGACCCGGGCGCCAACCCGGGCGAGACGCCCGCATTCTTCCCCTTGGCGCCGCCTTTCCCGCCGGGCCCTCCCGGGGACGACGTTAGGTTCGTCGCGCCCGTCGTCGCTACTGGAATGGTGGGCATCTCCACTACTGTATTTGTCCCAGGTATTGGTTGGTAGGTCGCGCCCATGGACGGGCTGCCGCCGGGGCCGGGAGCGACACCGGAGACGGGTGGAACGCCCCCCGGTTTGTTTCCCGGCGCCGGTAGACTGTTTGCCTGTCTCGCGCCTTGCGCGCCAGGGCCTTGCGCACCGCCGCCTTGCGGGATCTGCATCGGTCGCCCAGAACCTCCACCTCTACCCTGCATCTGCATCTGCTGCTGCCGCTGCTGCTGCTGCTGCATCTGCCGCTGCATCTGCTGCTGCTGCTGCTGCTGCATCTGCATTTGGTACTGCTGGTTGTTGTTCGCGTTTCCTTGGCCTCCGCCTTGGCCTCCGCCCTGTCCCTGGCCTTGCATGGGCATCATCTGCGCTTGCCCCGGCTGGCCTTGAGGCACCTGACCGCCACCGCCGACACCGGTGTTCCGGTTCCCACCACCGCCAGGCACCGCGCCAACATGCGGAGTCATCGTCGGCCCCCCCGGGCGCTGCTGCAGCGACCCGCCCGGCTGGTTTCCCATCTGCCCACCGCCGGGTTGCCCGCCAATCGAAGCACCGCCGCCCTGCCCGGCCGGCACACCCATCTGCTGCCGCCGCTGCTGCTGCTGCGCCTGCGCCGCCCGCGCGGCTTCCATCAAAGCCGCGTCCGCGATTTCAACCGGGTCCGCGACTCGCAGCCCGCGGTGCGCGCCCCAGCTCGCGTGCGCCGCCGCTCTGCGATTCGCGTCGTCGCCGGCGCGCTCCTGCTGCGCGAACCGGCGCTGCTTGGCGTGCCGGGCCTGCGCCTGCGCTGCTCTGTCGAAGTGCATCCGCGCGGTGTTGTCCTCAACCGGCAAGGCGCGTGATATGGTTTGTCGCGCGGTGCCTTTGTCCAAGTTAAGCGCCGCGGCGGCGGCGGGGTCACCACCCTCCTCCGCGCTCCGGGTGAGCGCTTGGAATCGCCACCGGCACTGCTCGGCTCGGCGGTAGGTTCCCTTGAACGGCGCGCTCGCGGCGAACACGTCCGTGATGAGGCCCCAGTTGCTGCCAAACTCGTGCACGATCGCGCAGAGCAGTTGGTCCTCGGTTGGGGTCCACGGCCTGGCTTGTCCCGCGCGCGCGCGCTTGGCTTTGTGCGACTTCTTCTTGTCCCCGCCGCCGCCGCCGCCCGCGTTGCTCTTGTTGCTCTTCTTGCCCCCGCGCCCCGCCAGCGCCGCCAAGGTAACGCCGTCCTCATCCTCGTCGCTGCTGTCCTCGTCGTCAATCCCGCCCGCCCGGCCTCGTTTACCCAGCGCTGTTCTCTGTTTCAACTCAGCCGCGATTCGCTGACTCGCGAGGTTCTCGAACCGCTTCGCCTCAAGAAGCGCCCGGTGCGCCGCGTTTCGCCGATCCGCGACGCGCGCGATTTGCGCGTTTTCTTCGACTCGGCGTCTTGTTTCCGCAAGCGCTCGTTGTCTTCGCTTCTCGCGTTCCTCCCAATCACGCAAACTCAACTCGTACACCGCGAACTTCCGCGTTTCGCCGATCACCAGGTTTCGCCAGAACAACTCGGTGTTCCCGGGGTAGTTCGGAAACGAAAGAGGCTCTGAATAAAATCTTTTTTCGGGATCGGTTTCCGAAAACCGGGGCGGCGTGCCGGGCGCGACGAGCGCGAAATCCAACCGCGCGTCCTGAGATTGTAAAAAGAAATGTCAGTCTTGTATGGGCAATCAGTCGGCGGAATGTGGTAATCGGGAATACTTACCAGCTCTTCGTCGGGAACGCCGCCGGGCAGGTACCTGTCTGTGATCGGTTCGGGCGGGGGCATGTTTTCCGCAGCAATGTCAATTGACACATCAGTAGTAGCTTTAGCTTTTTCAGCTTCCTTCGTTTCTTCTTGTTTCTTTTTTTCCCGCGCCAGCTTTTCCGCAAGCTCCTTTTCCTCCTTCTCGAACTTTTTCTTCTCCGCCGCGGTGAGCTTTTTGCCCCCACCTTTCTTACCAACGCCTAACGGGTTTTTCGCCAGCTCCTCCTCGTCGGATTTTTCCCGGATAGCATCCCGGATCATCTGTTTCTTTAGGCGCGCGATGTCGGCTGTTAATTTTTGGAAAGCCCACTGCTCAATCTCGGAAACGCCGGGCGGGAGGCACGGGGTTCGTCGGATTGACTTTTTCACGACCTGCGGCGTGTGTAACACAGCGTCGCCCATCGCGTCAACGTTGCCGTCTTCCAAATCGCCATCTTCGGGAGGCGTCCCGCCACCAGCGTCGCCCATCACCACGTCGCCGCCGCCGCCGCCGCCAGTCGTCGCTGGGTCACCGGCAAGGTCACCGACGGCTTTCGTTTCAGGTTTCAAATCCTTCGTCTCGGATTTCAAATCCTCCCTTTGCCGGCCGCCCCGGGTGGGCCGTCCTGTGTCGGGCTCGTCCTTCTTGTCCGCGCCGTCAATCTTTTCGTCGGCGTCTTTTTCGTCCCCATCTTTGCCGTTCCAAACCCCCGTGTCCACCTTCCGCGGCACCAGCGCCGCGGCTGGTGGAAGCGGCGCGTTCGTCGCCCGAACCCTGATTGTAAAAAAAGAAATGTCAGTCTTGCATGGGCAATCAGTCGGCGGAATGCGGTCAGTGGGAAATACGTACCACGCTTCCTCCCAAAAGTAGGAAACCTCGGTCGCGACCAAGGCGCACCGTCTTCTTCGCGACACGTCCAACAACTCGGTAGGGTCATTTTTTTCTTGCGGCGCGCCGTTGCACGTAACCGCCCCGGCTCCGCACCGCCGCGCGCTTTCCAGCTTCCAATCCCGCTCGCTCGCGAAGTCCCTCGCCATCCACCGCATTTCGCAGAGTAAATAATCCCAGTGGCTTTTTTTCCGCCCGAGCTGCCCGTAAGGAAGGGCGCTGAGTTTCGCGTTCGTCGTGCTGGTAAGCTCGGCGCAGCGAATCGACCAGTCGATGGTTTTCTTTTCACTCGCCATGCGTTTTGTGCGGCCCTGAGAGTGTTGAAATAGATGTCAGTCGGGGTATGGGCAATCGCAGAGCCGGTGTGTGGTGATTGGGAAAGCCCCGCACCTCGTCGGTTTCCTTTTCGCGCGGAAGCGGGTTCAGGTTTGGAACCTGCCCCTGGACTTGCGTTTTCTTCACCGGGACGTGTGTCACCACCGGATCCAACACCACCGGTGTCGTGGTGTCGAGCACCCACTCCTCGTCATCACTCGACTCGGCTTCCTCCGCTTTCGTAGTCTCCTTCGAACTCCGGCCCTTGCCGGCTTTACTCTTGGAACCGCCGGCCATCGCGTTCGAGGTTTAACTTTAGGTAACTTCAAGGTTTAACTGGCCAGATGTCAAATCGGTGTTTCCTAAAGCAACCTAACCGCGGCCCGCTGACCTTGTGTCACCGTCACGGAGGCGACGTGACCTGGAGAGGAGAGGACATTTGCGCGAGGGCGGGTCGAGGGTCAGTTGAGCGATCTCGAAATGGGAAAAAAATACGTGAAAAATAAAGTGGGCACTGCGCGACTTCATTTTGAACTGGAAAACCCAACAGAAGCGATTAGCCTGTGCATTTCGCGGATTTCGCGCGCGATCCGCCCCGGAACGCCGGGTATTCGGCGCCGTCGATCGCCCGATCGTTTGTTTCGTTTGCTTAGCGCGTTGTGTGGGTCACCACCTAGACAACGCGATACGTCTCGGTATAGGTCGCATCGCGAACCCAGGTCGATTCCCTCCACGAGGGCTTGGACAAAATTAAACCAAACTCCTAACCCTACGCCAGTGCGTATTTAGTCTCAGATCGCGTACCCCGGGTATTCGCACGCACCGTTCAGGCGACCTTCCTTTGTCCAATCCGTTTCGGGAAACGCGTTACCCACGCGCGTTCGCAACACCCCGTGCTACACACGCTCCTTCGCGGAACACGGCGCTCGTGTCCTGCCCTGCCGCGCGCGCGTGCACTTTGGCGCCAAGAAAATTGGGAAATCAGGTTTTGTTCGCGAGTTTCACCGGGTCTTCGTGAGCTTGACCTGTGAAAACGCGATCAAACGAGAGAAGTGCTCGATGCTGCTTTCCAGCAGCTTGACTGGGGCGGTTGACCGTTCAATAGAGAGGCAACACGCGAAAAAATACACCTGCCGAGCGTTTTCTTCGACGCCTCATTCTCCCCCGCACAAACGCCACCATGGTCAAGACCCGCATCGCGTGCTACTTCGACGTCCCACGGGGGGACAACAACGAGGACTATCACAATTTCGTGGACGTGAGTGTGTGTGGTGTGGTTTTACTGGCAAGAGGAACGAACACGACGCCCGACTCTGTGAACCGCGCATCACGCGACCCAAAGAAACTCTTGGACTCCTCGGTCGATTTGTCGTCTCGTTGGACCGCGTCACTCACCATCCTCTAATATACCCCCCCAACCCCCCCCAAAACAGATCGACCTCCGTCCCCACGACAGCAAGAACGAGCTGAAACGCAAGGTCTCGGTGAAAACGCTTGTACCGATGGAACGCCTGCGCATGCGTTTAGGCCCGTTCAACGAGGTGCACCTTTTCGACAAACAAAGGTGAGTCAATAAAAGGAATCGCACTACCGGGGACACTTACCGTGCAACCGTTACGACTACGTTAAGCACAAGTTCACTGTTTTTCCTCCAACGCTGGTGACTGTTCAGACCGATTACCCTGACTGTTGTCCATACATCGTCCTATACACGCGCAATACAACACACCTGCAGACTCGGGACTGACCTTTTGCTTCACCGTCAACTCAGTTCGTGTATCCTTCCGCGGTCCAACGGCATATCGGTCGCGATGCGCGATCCGAACCTTCCCCTCGCCCCGCAAGTTTCCAACTTCGGCGCCAAGGACACCGACCTCGGGCTGGTAAGTATTGTATGGTATTCCCCAAAGCCGCCTCCACGTTTTCCCACACAAGACTGACACTTTTCTTTTATTGGTATCAGGGCGAACACCCGTTCGCGCGGTGGAAGCAAACCTGGGAAGACGTAGAGCCGCACCTGGTGAAGTAGGTAGTCTATGTGAACGGACTTAAGTAGGTATGAAGGACTTGAGTAGGTACCCCGGGGGACTTGAGTACCGACGCGACTAGATTGCACGTCGATTTTTAAAAAAGTGAATTATTTTGACCCGACAGAGAAGCAATACTCAACCTCATTCAACGACTCAATCCCTACATAATCATCACGCCATCGCTCCCCGCAGCGCGGCTTGTTCTTCCGGCGCCAGCTGCGCGAACGCGTTGCCCAGTTGTTCTGCCATCCCGCTCTGCATTTGCGCGAGCAGGGCTTTCATCTTGGAACACGTTTCGGGGGTGCACAGCTGCAGCTTTTCGGAAAGGTTCGCCGTGGGCATCGCCACGGCGAAAACCTTCACGACTTTCCCCAAGTGTTCGTTGTTTTGGCCCATCAAGTGCGGATCCCCACCCTCCAGCATCCGCACCAGCTGTGCGTGCACCACTCTGGCTTCCACGCAATCCTCGGTGAGGGGTAAACAGGACAGCCACTGCGGCACAACCTGTTCCGCCCCGGGAATCGCGTTTCGCTGAAACTCACACAGCTTGCCCAAAGCGCTCACCGCGTTTTCGGTGGCGTTGAGGTTCTTTGGAGTTTTAAAGAAAAGTGTCAGTCTTGTATGGGCAATCAGGGAGGCGGTGTGTGGTAAATGGGGAAATACTTACCTCTTCGCTTCGGGCGTCGGGGGCTTGGATCACCTTCGCCAGCGCCTGCAGCGCTCTCGGGACGTGGTTGGCGAAGTGCGTCCCAACCGCGGCGGCCATGACCCCCACACCGTAAACTGAGGCTTGCCGTACGTCGCAATCCGGGTCGTCGCACCCGGCGAAACAAGGCCCGACGAACCCGTCAAGGTACCGCAAACTGGCGCCGCCCGCCGAGGCGTGTTCGAACACGTCGTCGAACACGCAAACCGCGATTCGGCGCTCTTCGGGCGAGCGGTCCGGGGACAGCATTGGCGCGACGTACTGCGCCAACAGAGGTTCTATTAACGGCAGCACAGGTGCGTTTAGGCTTCGCAACAAACTCCCAACGCACTCCGCGAACTGATCGAAAACCTCGTCCTCCGCGGCTTGTTCGTCCTGAAGCGCTTCGTGCTCCTCGGCGTCGAAATCTGGGCGAGAGAAATAACCGAAAGTGTCAGTCCCGAGTCTTGTGTTGGGCGATTTATGCACAGTGCGCAAACAGTCTTGTACTGTGGTGCACTTGTTGTAGTGGTAAGACGTGCGTGACTGCACTCCATACAGGTCACCAAACAGTGTGTCTGGATTGGGAAAGCCTTCAAAACGCGCACCTTCGTCGTTCGCGCGTTTGTTTCGCTCCGCCCGGCGCTCTAAAGAATTGCTCAACGTCTTTTGGAACTGTTCAATCATGGCCGTGATGTGTTGCGAAATCAACTCGCCCGCGACGCCGGCGCAGTCCGCAAGGGACTCAAGCATCGCGGCCTGGATTTCGGTTTCGGGTTCCTTGGAAAGCGCCGCGACTAAAGGCGGCACCACGTAATCCACAAGCGCTTTGAAGTAGTTCGGGTCGGTGGTTTTGCCCGTGGTTTGCGCCGCCTTGAGTGTGAAAAAAAAACGTCAATCTTTCTTATCGTGAGTGAGTAATTACGGGCGGACAGTCGGCAAAACGTGGAGGCGGGATTGCAGGGAAACGCGCAAGGCCGTACCTTGCCCGCGCGTAAGATATCGGGCAGACTCGCCACCGCGGCTTTCCGGACGTCTTCGTGGAAGTAAAAGTCAAGCAGCGGCACCTTGAGATAAAAGCCGAAAGTGTCAGTCTCTCGTAATGTGTGTGAGTAAACAGTCAGGGCAATAGTCCCTTCTGGTACGAGTATGGGCAATCGCAGAGGCGGAACGTGTTGGGTGGGAAAGGCGCTTACCATTGTTTCCACGGTGGGCTGGATGTACGGAAAGAAACCTTCTTTCAGCTCGTCCACGTAGCAGCAAAGCATGTTACACGCGGTGGCTTTTTCTTCCAGCACGCTCGTTCTGATCGCGATGCGCTTGTCCCCGACGGAGATCACCTCGACTTCGTCGTCCTCGTCGTCGTCCCCGGGGCCGTCGTCGACGTCGGTGATCTGCACGTCCGGTTTCAGCCCCGCAGATTTCAACAAACTCGGCATCACCACGGTTAGGTAGGGGATGAAATCCTCGCCCAAGCACTTGCACAGTCGCGTCCAGGCTTGTTGCATGTACGAAGTCGTGGCGTCGTCGGCTTCGAAACCGCCTTGCTGCAGGGTCATTAACAAGTCCATGACCTCCTTGGCGTCGGTTAGGAACCGCTCCTTACCAACGGCCATGCCGACAAGCGAAATGCACTCCACCGCCTTCGCGCGTAACATCCGGTGTTCCTTACCCTCGGCGCTGATCAGAATTTGTTTCAGGAAGGGTAACACGACGCTGTAGTACTTCGCGAACGCGGTTTGCGCGTTATCCGCGACGCTCGCCAAAGCGGTCAAGGCGCCTTCCTGGACCATCTTGTGCCCCCCCTGTAACATACTCATGAGCTTGTTCATCAAGCCATCAAGGTAAAGCGCCATGTGCTCGGGAGGGCACCCTTCGCTAAAATTGACCATCGCCGCGCTGGCGTGCGCCTGTACGCGGTGGCTCTTGTCCTCCATGGCGCTTAACAGCGCGGGCAAAATCTGCGCGTGCGCTTTCTCCTGCAGCCTGGGTCCCAAGTCAGTGCACAGCTGCCCGATGGCGTTCACCGCGGCCCACCGAACCCTGGGGTGAGGGTCACTGACACAGGCTTGCAAGCAAGGACCCACCGCCCCGGCCACGTCTTTCAACATGCCTTTTGAACACCCCTCCGCGATTTGCGCCAGGGCGACTAAACCGGCGTGGCGCTTGCGCCAGTCACTTTGGTCGGCTAAAAGTTGCGGAATCAGCTGCGCGGCGCACGGCAACACGCTGTTCGCCCCCAGCGCGATTGCGATGCGATCAAGACACTCCTGGCCAACCTCGTACCGCTCACCGAGCCCGGAATCGCCGTCCTCTTCTTTTTCGCAAGTGTGCCACTCCGGGTCGTCTTCCACGTCTAGGAGGAAGGTACACAGCGCGGTGAACAGTCGGGGCACGAAGTTCGGTAACTTCCGCTGAATCAAAAAAAAGAAAGTGTCAGTCTCGTATGGGCAATCGCAGAGGCGGAACGTGGTGATTGGGAAATACTTACCATCATACCGGGAGCTCTATCTCTTGCTTCAGTCAACGTGACCAAGAACTCAGTCGCCAGCACGCGCGTGCCGTCCTTCAAGTCGTTGTGTTCCGTGATGGTCATCATCGCGTCCACGACCTGGCTTAGGTGTTTCTGAGATAAATAAAAGAAAGTGTCAGTCTTGTATGAGCACACAGTGTTGGGATTTTGGAAATGCAAGACTTACCTTCACGAACCGCGGGTCGCTTCCCGCGAGCTCCACGAACAAACCGAGCGCCTCTTGCGCGTCGTCTTCGTCGCCGCCGCTTAAAGCCCCACCGAGTGTCGCCAGCATAGCAGGCAACAGGTCCTGGAACTTCGCGCGATCACTGGGGTTCTCCAGGGACTCCACGAAGCAGCAGCACGCGCGAAGGGCGGCGAGCTGGATCGGCCGGTTCGCGTCCGCGAGGGACTGCCGCAGGATGCCGTGTAGCATCGCCAGATGAGGCACCAGGGCTTCGCCGATGTACTCCGCGAGCTGCGCGAAGATGTTCAGGGCGCTTTCTTTCAGTGTGGGGGTGCCGTTGGTGACGCACTGGAACAGAAACGGCAGGAGTTCAGGCCACTTGCCTTCCTCCAAAATACCCGCGGCGAGCTCACAGACGATGTCGCAAACCTTTCGCGTGATGCTCTTCGTGCCCTCTTCGGTTAACGATTTCAAAAGTTCACTTTTCACCCCGTCCTGGGTTTGCAGTTGCAGATTAGCCCACAAACTGACCTCGTCCTTGGTTAGCACTCGCCTTAGCAAAATGCTGGCCATCTCTCTGGTTTCAACCGCGCCCGAGGTGCGCATAGCTCGGACCAACTGCAAACACAACAAATCCGGCTGTTTCTTGGTTTCGTTGAAAAGAAGTTCGTACTGCGTCCGGGCGGTGTTGTCGCTTGAACTCAACCCACCGAGGAGCTGCTCGAACGCGGTTAGCGACTGCATGTCGAGCACCGCGGCGACTTGCGCGGGGGGGACGGCCATGATGTTGTTGTTGTTGGATGTTTTTAAAAAATCAAACGAAGTCGCACTCGCGCCGACAGATGCTGCGCGGCGGCGTGCGGACGTGGTTACCCGAGCACTGAGTAGTTACCCTGACCGAGTATTTACCCTGACCACGAAACCTTGCACGCGACAAAGGCTCGTAGATGTACTAAACCTTGCGCGCGTCACGAGGACGGCGGCGGTGGAAGTGACGGAGCGAAGCGCGGCGGCTTGGATCGAGGCAGATCGTGTTTGCCAGAAACTACACTTTTGATTTGTGCTCAGACGGCGCGGCACGCCGAAAACCGCTTTCGTATGCGCATTCAGTCTGCGCCGTTGCCACGGATGTGCCCCTCGAGTCCACACATGCACCAGAACGCACGCAAAAGCGCAAAAACCTGCGTTTATCTTGTGGCTCACAGCGCGTTTTCGACGGTTCGAAGTTCCTTCTCTTCCTTCGGCGCGGCGGGATGTCGGCGTCGGCGCTTGCATGGCGCGTTTCGGCGAGTGCCGGGGTGACCGGGCGGGGCGGCATTGTTCACTCCATGAACACGCGCGCGTTGGCGGGTTCCGCAAACACCCAAGACTGGACGAACGGGGGTGAGGGAAGGAGGACCCGGGGTGGGGCACGAGGCGGGGGCCATTACAAAGCACCTCGCGGTCGGCGGCGAGGTTCATCATCCCCAACCACAACAACCCCAAGGGCGATGCTTTCCTTCGACGAGAACGATTCCGGGGACGATTACGAGTTCGACCCGAACTTCGCTCTTCAGAACCCGAAACGCGAACGCGTGGCGTTTCAACAGGTGGAGTGGCACGCGGATTCGTTACAACGACGGGCGAAGGACATGCTAGACAAAGTCGACAAAAGCGGGGTGTGGATAGTGAGCACCACGGGCGGCGCGCTGTTAATCACCGCGTTCGACTCGCTGTTCGACACCGGAACCGTGGACCCCGTGGCGCTTTCGAAGCTAGCCCCGGACTGGATAACCAACTCGTTCGTACTGGACCTTCTCGCGAAAGTATGCGTCGACCCCGACGCGGTGACCAGCGCGGAGGCGACGCTGCAGGTACGTGTCGTGTTGGACAAATCAGGCGGCACTGTTTGATGCCACGTATGGAGTGCAGTGACGCAAGTCTTACCACCACGATAAGTGCACTCCTGAGTACAAGACTGTCTGTTCACTGTACGAAAATCGCCCAACATGAGACGGAAGGGACTGACCCTTTTCGTGTAACAACCGCAGGGCATCTTCCTGTTCGAGTTTTGTTTACGCGCCTGGGCGGAGCGCTTCAGCGTTCAGTATTTGAAAAGCCCCGTGGCGCTGGTGGACTTCGCGTCCATTTTGCCATCAATAGACACGCTGTTTGGAGGCCTTGGAGGCGCAGCGGCGTCCGCGTCGTTACGGCCGCTACGTCTTTTCCGATTGTTAAGACTTCTAAGGCTGCTTGACGACGGCAAATCCGGGCAAACCGCCGACCGACGCATGACGGACAAAGTCACCTCCGTCGCGATCGAGTTCTTGTGTCTTTTTTTAATTTCAGGCGAGCTGTTTTACGACCTGGAGTACCAGGTACGCGTGTTGCGCCTTTCCCAAATCCCGGACGACTGTTTTATCTCTCAGCTGGTGACTGTTTGTCCATACGTCGCCCAATACGGGACTGACACTTTTCAATCACAACCGCAGTACAACCCGAACATCTCGGATATCGGGGATGCGCTTTACTGGTCGTTCCTCACACTAACGGGTATTGGGCAGCCCTTCGAGGCGGTTACCGCGGCGGGGCGCGTCGCGACGGTGGGTAGCATTCTAACCGCGCTGGTCGTGGTACCCCTGCAGCTGGCGAAAATCGTGGGGAACCAGGACGGGAACGGGGGGGGGGGCGGTATGTCCGGAACTATGCAGGGAGGGATGCTTGGTGGCAGTACCCTCGGTGGTGTTTCTCTTGGTGGCGGCGGCGGCGGTGGCGGCGTCGTTCAGAAAACGCAATCCAACGCGTTCGCGCCGCGTCTCGCCGAGGTAGAAACCTCGCGACTGTCAAATCAACCGGGAACATCGCAACCCAAATCGCCCCCGCAAAACTTGGAAATCTACGAAACCTTCGACTCGTCAATCTACGAGACCTTCGACTCCGTGGACGAGGCGTACGCGGCTGAGGTTTTTAAGCTTGCGCCGGAGGAGCGAGGGGCGGCGGCGGTGAATACGTCCGCGGCGTACGAAAGCGTTTGGACGGAACTTTTAGAGACGCGGGTTCGGTTACGAAAGTTCGAGACCGAAATCGACGCGCTGCGAAACGAAAACGAACAACTCCGTTTGGTCGTGACGCGCCGAACAATCAAAGCCAGCGCGGAAAGGAAGGCGTGAACGTGAACGTGTTGCGAACGGGTTGATTGTTAGATATACACGAAAAACGAGTTGAAAACGCAGCCCAGCCGCGTGTGATGAAAACGCGGCCGTCTGACTCTTCTTATTATAGTGCGGCCGTGATATATCGCACGCCCGCGTACGCACGGGCATTACCCCACAACTCACTCCCCGTCCGAATCCGGAAACGGAATGGAGTTCACCTTGCCGTCGTCGATTAAACCGCCCCGGTACGTGCTTCGTTTCCGTTTGTTTTTTTCGTGCCTGAACCGGTCGCCCTTTTTTGTAAAAGAAAAGTGTCAGTATTGTACGGGAAAACTGTCGGCGGGATTTGGGAAAAAGAATTACTCACCTTGACCTGCCCCAGCACCGCCTGCGCTTTCCACCCCACGCCGCCCTCACCGAAAGTCCCTGAGATTGTAAAAAATAAATGTCAGTCCCGTATGGGCGATTGCAGAGGCGGTGTGTGGTGATTGGGAAACCCCGTACCTTCGTACGTGTTGTCCCAGCTCCCCTTCTTGCCCATCCACTCCTCGACGTTGACTCTGTGTTGGTTGGGGTTAACGAGATGAATATGAATATGAATAGGGAAGGTACTGGTTAGTTTTTCGTGTTCGGGGCGTTCAGGGGTAACGCGGCGGACAAACATAAAAACAAGAAGTACGTTTAGATTATCCGAAATCTATCTCTAACCTACCTCTGGAACGGTTTGTTCTGTGCTTTGCCACCCTTCTTGGTGGTCGCCGCCGCCGCTTCCGCCTCCTCAGCCTCCGCCTTCGCCTTCGCCGCGCGCGTCATGCGCACCGGCGCTTCCGCTTCCTTTTTCTTGTCCGATTCGCTGTCGGACGACGACGACGACGAAGACGACGATTTCGATTTCGAAGCGCTCTTTGATTTGGACTTACTTTTCGAGTCCGAATCGCTGTCGCTGCCGGATTTGGAGTCGCTGTCCGAATCCGACGAAGACGATTTCGCCTTCGTGGCCGCCTCCTTCTTCGCCGCGGGTTTCTTTACGTCTGAATCGGAGTCGGAGGACGATGACGACGAGCTGTCGTCCTTCTTGTCGTCGTCCGAGCTCGAATCAGGCTTCGCCACCGCTTTGTCCACGTCCGTGGCGGCGGGTTTGGAGTCCGAGTCCGAGCTGCTGCTGCTGCTGGACTTGGACTTGGACTTAGACTCAGAGTCGCTGTCGCTGTCGCTGCTCGAGGAGTCCGCCTTCTTCGCCGCTTCCTTCTTCTCGCTCTTGGACTTGGACTTGGAATCCGAGTCGCTGCTCGAGGAATCCGAGTCGCTGCTGCTCGAGTCCGCCTTCTTCGCCGCCTCCTTCTTCTCGCTCTTGGACTTGGACTTGGACTTAGAGTCGCTGTCGCTGTCGGAATCGCTATCACTGCTGCTCGAGTCCGCCTTCTTCGCCGCTTCCTTCTTCTCGCTCTTTGGCTTGGACTTCGAGTCGCTGCTGCTGCTCGAGGAAGACGAGGAGGACTTGGACTTGGATTTGGACTTGGAGTCGGAATCGGAATCCGAATCGGAATCCGAATCGCTGTCCGAAGAGCTCGAATCTGCCTTCTTCGCCGCTTCCGCTTTCTTCTCAGCGCTCTTGGACTTCGACGACGACGACGAGGAAGAGCTGCTGCTGGACTTGGACTTGGACTTGGACTTGGATTTCGACTTTGACTTTGACTTAGAGTCGCTGTCGGAGTCGCTGTCAGAGTCGCTGCTCGACGAATCCGCCTTCTTCGCCTCTTCTTTCTTCTCTTCCTTCTTCTCGCTCTTGGATTTGGAATCCGAATCGCTGCTAGAGGAAGACGAGGACTTGCTCTTGGACTTGCTCTTGGATTTCGAATCGGAATCGGAATCAGAGCCGGAGTCGGAACCCGAATCTGACGACGAACCGGACGCCGCCGCCTTCGCGGACGCCGCCGGCTTCGTCGCCTTCTCAGCGCTCTTGCTCTTCGAGCTGCTCGAGGACGATGAGGAAGAGGAAGAGGACTTGCTCTTGCTCTTGGACTTGGACTTGGATTTCGAGTCAGAGTCGGAGTCGGAGTCGGA
>Ga0115007_10000647_pt1 | contig 23115 bp, 27 predicted proteins | sample ArcOceMetagenome_2_FD_87166 | JGI IMG/M metagenome (GOLD analysis project Ga0115007, IMG submission 87166) | Marine eukaryotic phytoplankton communities from Arctic Ocean - Arctic Ocean ARC135M Metagenome | ecosystem: Environmental > Aquatic > Marine > Oceanic | place: Arctic Ocean | collected...
CGAGAATTTAACACCAGCGAACATCGAGAAGGTGATAGCACTTCTAAACCCGAGTTCTTCGGACGAAGCTACGGCATCCACAAAACCGATAACTAAGAAGCAAGCGTGTGACATCTTAAACATCGCCTACAACACCACTAGGCTAAGTAATATTATAGAAGAATACGATGAAAGAAAAGCCTACACTAAAAAACGTAAGTCTCAACTTAGAGGCCGCCCAGCGAGCGATGCAGAAATCAATGAAGCGTGCTCTAGTTTCCTCGCAGGAGATACGATCACAGATATCTCAAAGCGTCTTTTTCGTTCCTCCGGGTTTGTACGAGCAATTCTTGAAAGAGTTGGAGTCCCCCAGCGACCAGGAAGCAAAGAAGAAAGACTAAGCCCTCACTACTTTCCAGACGAGTGTGTATCTGATGACTTCGCCTACGGGGAGATAGCGTGGTCTGCTACCTATCACAGCACTGTTATAGTCAAAGAGCGACTTACTCCTGAGTATCTAGAGAGTAAGAAAGGCATGGTAGTAGTAGACTATGAGGCCAAGTATGGTTGTCCATGCTATGCAATTTACATCACACAGAAAATTGATTCAGAAGATACCTTCTTCTCCAACGTACAGGCAGGCGGTTTTAGTGCATATGTTCCCGCATATGAGATAGGTAAACTGCAGCACTTGAAAAAGTACGGTGTGAATTTGGAGAGGTTATAAAAAATAGTTCTTGACAAAGTGGTGATTTTTTCCGTATAATATCTTTTCTGAAATCGAGGAATACATGGGACAAAGATTCTACGAACAACAACTACAAGCTCTGGGCAATTGTCCAGGAAACAAAAACCCTAACAAAAGGAGCCGCAAAGTGGCCTGGGACGACGAAAAGAAAGCACAAGCAGTATCAATGTACGAAGACATGGATCCAACTCCAGAGACTAGTATGGAGATTGTAAAAGGTATTGCAGACGAAATTGACGAATCACCTAATGGTGTTCGCATGATTCTCACTAAGGCTGGCGTCTACGTGAAGAAAGCCCCCGCAGCAAAAGCTGCTTCTACCGGTGCAGCTACAGGAGGCACCCGTGTCTCTAAAGCAGCAGCCGCAGAAGCTCTCATCGCTGCTATCACTGATGCAGGTAAGGAAGTTGACGAAGAGATCATCTCTAAGTTGACGGGCAAAGCCGCACAGTACTTTACTACTCTCTTAGGAGAGTAATAGAACCAACCCCCATCACCGCTTAATAGTGCGATGGGGGTTTTTTTGTACCTATAATATTCACCTTGTATTAGTCAATCACAATAAATGTTGCTGAAAAACTAACCAAGGAGTATATAGTGAAAAAGCAAGAGCTGGCACGCTTAGTGCGCGACTACGGGGATGCAATCATCACTTACAGAAGTGAGCATTCTAAAAAACTAAAATACAATGTCTGTACGCTAGACTTCACAACACCCTATATACAAGGTAAAAAGAACCGTGCCAAGGAAACAGATGATACCCTTCTGTTCTTTTGCTGGGACACTGATTCCTATAGATTGTTGAGACCTAGTAATGTATCTAGTGTAGTACCCCTCTCTTCAGTTCTGAAGAATGAAAGGCGAGTTTAATGGACTTACATCAGGCTCCCGAAGCCTATTCTCGCGTTATACATTACGATGAAATAAAAGAGGTTCAGGTAAGACTGACCATAAATACTTTCAGAGGCGTAGAGTATCTACATCTCCGCAAGTATTATATGGACTTTGATGAAGAGTGGAAGCCTACACCGGAAGGTATAGCCATGCCACTTGATCTAAGTAACTCAAGAGAACTCTTTATGGGTTTAACTGAGATACTATCACTAGCAGAGTCAAAGGATACGGTGAAAGAACATTTCTCAGATTTAATTGAGGATCTGTATAAATAGTTCTTGACAGTCTTCCTTAAAACCCGTATAATATCTTTTCTTATTTAGGGAAATACCATGAAAGCATTTTTAGACCGAGCAAGTCGATTGTACTATGAAGGTACTCCGCTTCTTTCAGATGCAGAGTTCGACCTTCTAGCTGCTAAACACAACTACACGACAGTTGGGTATGAGGTTACTGATGCAGTGCCACATACATACCAAATGTACTCGTTGCAGAAGTGTTTTGATATGGACAACGCTCCTCTAAATCCTGTTGAATGCGTAATGACCTCTAAGTTAGATGGGGCAGCAGTATCTATTCTATATGTAAATGGAGAACTAGAGTTAGCTTTAACTCGTGGTGACGGCATTCACGGTAGAGATATTACTGATAAGATGAAGCAGCTAGTACCTAATATTATTAAGTACAAAGGTGTTGTTCAGATTACTGGTGAAGTTGTTGCTCCTAGTAGTGTTCCGAATTCCCGTAACTTTGCCTCAGGCTCTCTCGGTCTTAAAGGACTGGCAGGTCTGGAAGAGTTCAAAACAAGACCTTTGGTCTTTGTTGCTTATGATAGTAGTAACTCGTATACTAACTATCATGAGGAAATGAACTGGTTAGGCGATGCTTGCAAGTTTAATGTTGTAACTACGTTCGATGCTACTCTCTATCCTACGGATGGGCTAGTATTTAGACTATGGGACAATGTTAAGTTCAAGGAGCTAGGATACACTTCTAAACATCCTCGTGGTGCTTTTGCTTTCAAAGAGCAGGCAACCGGCGTGGAGACTACTCTTGAAGATGTCATTTGGCAGATTGGCAAGAGTGGCGTAGTTAGTCCTGTAGCAATCCTATCCCCAGTTACGATTGGAGATGCGGTTGTTGCAAGGGCGACACTACACAATATTGAGTATATACGCGACCTCAACCTTGAAATAGGTTGTAGGGTAGAGGTTATACGTTCTGGAGAGATCATACCCCGCGTCGTGAGACGCATAGATTGATTGCCACCTCCGAAAATATAAATCTTGACAAATAACCCAAAGTTCAGTATAATACTTATTCAATTTGAGAGGAAACCAAATGACTATAATCGAAGCCCCAACTAATTGCCCTAGCTGCAATTCGGTGTTAGATGAAGTCAACCACCTCTTATATTGCAGAAACGCATCTTGTGGTACCAAAGTATCAAAATTGATAGAGCATTTCGCAACTACCTTAAAGATCAAAGGATTAGGCCCCGCATCTGTACAAAAGCTAGACATACAGTCTCTCGAAGAATTGTATGCTCTTAGTCTTGAAGACTGCTGTGAAGGCTTAGGCTCTGTTAAGTTAGGTGAGAAGTTATATTCTGAGATACAGCGATCCACAAATGCACCTCTAAACGTGTTACTACCAGCTTTTAGCATTCCCCTAATAGGCAAAACAGCTTCAGAGAAATTATCAAGAGTCTGTACTGATATCGAAGACTTAGACTACGATACTTGTCGTGAGGCTGGCCTGGGTGAGAAATCTACTGCCAATCTACTAGAGTGGTTAGAAGATGAATACTACCAGCTGAGTATGTTACCGTTTAGCTTTAAATTTGATACGCCCTCACAGGTGTCTACAGCCACTCAAGGCACTGTATGTATTACAGGCAAGTTGCTTAGTTACAAAACTAAGGCTGAAGCACACTCTTTGTTGGAAGCCCTAGGGTATAGTATCAAAACTAGCTTGACCAAGGATGTTACTATCCTTGTAAACGAAAGCGGAGTAGAATCCGCAAAAACTAAGAAGGCCAGAGATTCTGGTATTCAAATCATAACTAACCTTTTAAAATTAACCGGAGAATAATTATGTCCTTACCTAAATGGACTGAAGAGCGCACAGCGCAACTCACTGATTTTGTTGGCGGCGAAAGCCCAATCACCCAAGCTACTGTTGCAGAAGCAGCCGACCAGCTTGAAACATCTACTCGTTCTATCTCTAGCAAGTTGCGTAAGATGGGCTTTGACGTTGAGCTAGCTTCTGCTGGTGCAGGTCGTGCCTTCAGCGATGCTCAAGAAGCTACACTGTCTGCCTTTGTTGCTGACAACAGCGGCGAATACACCTACGCAGAAATTGCTGGTCACTTTGAAGACGGCGCTTTCTCTGCTAAGTCTATCCAGGGCAAGATCTTGTCTATGGAATTGACTGGCCACGTTAAGCCTGCTCCCAAAGTTGAAGCTGTCCGTACTTATAGCCCAGAAGAAGAAGTTACTTTTGTTGGCATGGTACAAGACGGTGCCTTCGTTGAAGCTATTGCTGAAGCGCTAGATCGTACTGTAAACTCTGTTCGTGGCAAGGCTCTTAGCCTACTTCGTTCAGGCGACATCGACGCTATCCCACGTCAAGAGACTACTAAGGGCGCTAACAAAGAAGATCCCTTGGCCACTATCTCTAACATCGGTGATATGACTGTTGAAGCAATTGCTGAGTCAATCGGTAAAACTGCTCGCGGTGTCAAGACTATGCTAACTCGTCGCGGTATCACTGCTGCTGACTATGACGGCGCAGCAAAGAGTGCAAAAGCTGCAGGTTAATACCTAACAGTTTGTATCTCATAAGGCAGGCTCTACGGGGTCTGCCTTACCTTTAATTTCATGATCTCGGGAGAATTTCATTGAACATCGCTAGTGCTCTAATAAAGCAAGTACTTACGCTACAGGACTTTGAGACCTGGAGTGTTACGCACAAGCATTATTTGCCCAGCGAATATCACAGCCTTTACAATGTAATTGAGAAGCACTGTGAAACGTTCCATAAAATGCCTACGATTGATGACTTAAAGTTTGAGGTTCGTGATTCAGGTACGCGGGAGAAGCTGTATGCTGTTGAAGCCGTAGAGGTTGATTCAGATCCATATATGCTTCTTCAGTACTTGAAGAACGAATACACTCAAAAAGAAATTCTGGACTCGCTAGAAGATTATGTTGAGAACTCTATATCCTTTGAGGATGCACAAGAGTCTGTCAACCACCTTCACCAAATCGTCTTAGACGTTGAGGATAAGGTAGATCTCGAAGATCCACAGGAAAGTATGCAACGTATAGACCTGTTCGAGCCAGAAGAAGATATAGCTAAGTACATACCTTTGGGCCTTAACTCTGAGTACGACCTTGATATTCAATTCTCTCCTAGAGATTTGGTTATGGTAGGTGGTAAGAGGGGCGCAGGTAAGTCAGTTATATGTGCAAACATTGCTAATAATGTTTATGCTTCCGGTAAGTCGGCTATCTATTTCACTATTGAGATGGATAGTCGATCTATCTTGCAACGCTGTTGTGCTATAGCCACAGATATCCCTTTCTCACGTATGCGTACTAAGAATCTTAGTGTAGCTGAGTGGGAGAAGGTTGCTGGCTGGTGGGCAAACCGATTTACAGCAGGGCAAGACCGTTTGAAAGAGTATAGAGAACACCGTGATTTTGAGAAGTTTCATGCTAAGTTGAAGACTGGCGAGCTCCTCCCGACTAATCAGTTGGACGTAGTGTATGATCCGTCTCTCACATTGTCTAAAATTCGTGCCGAGCTTGATAAAAAAGTCAAGGCATTGAATGTAGGCGTCATCATTGTGGACTATATAAATCAAGTAAAGCGGTCGAGTCTTCCTTCTAGAGGTGGCCAGTATGACTGGACAGAGCAGATCGAAGTAAGCAAGGCATTAAAGTCGATGGCACAAGAATACGATTGTACAGTATTCACACCATACCAAACAGACGCTAGCGGTGAAGCGCGTTTCGCAAAAGGTATTCTAGATGCGGCAGATGCTGCATACTCACTGGAAACCTATGATCATGAGGACGGGTGTATCACTCTGAATTGTGTGAAGATGCGTTCAGCCGCTATGCGATCTTTCACTTCGACTGTAGACTGGGAGTCATTAAAGATTGGCCCAGAGTCTGCACTAACGCCACAAGAGAAAGACGATTCTACCCATAAAACGGGTGAAGACATTAACGATATTTAAAAATAGTTCTTGACAAAGAAGGTTAAATTGCGTATAATAGTTCTTCTTTAGGGGAGAAGTAAATGGCACATACATTCGGCAGTTTAAGATTTAGTACCTCTGGTCGTAGACGCAAAGCGTTACCAAAGACCAAGGCATACACACCTAAGTTCCAAGAGATAGAGACTACAGATACTTATCGTAGGGACACTATACAGTACAGGTCTGCCTCTGATTTAGGCGGAGATTGTTCTGTAGTAGACAGGTCAGATCTAGTAGCAGCCGCAACATTTACAATAGCTCCCGCATACAACAAGGGTGCTTATCAAGTTATCAGTTCAGAAAACATCAAGGATATCGGTCGGTGACAGTAGAAGAATTACTCAAGCAACGTGACATTTATTTCATACCGAAAGGGGCAGACTACCTAGTAAGCTGCCTTAATCCTGAACACGCAGATAGAAATCCTAGTATGAGGATTGACAACATAACAGGTATCTATCAGTGTTTCTCATGCGAGTTTAAAGGCAATGTCTTTACGCATTTTGGGGAAAAGGCAAACCAATTACAATTACGGCGAGAATTACTAAAACGTAAAATTAAAGATAAGAGGTCAGAAAGTATTGGTTTGTCTTTTCCCAAGAATGTTATGCCATATGTCGGAAACTGGAGAGAGATTAAGCCAGAAACATATAAGAGGTTCGAAGCGTTCCAACACGCAGATGCAGACTACGTTGGGCGTATCAACTTCCCAATCAGAGATATATCAGGTCGCATAGTAGCATTTAATGGTCGTCATACAACAGGCGGTACGCCTAAGTATATGATCTCGCCTGCGGGTGCTAAGATGCCTTTATTCCCTATAGTAGAGCCTATACAGGGTAAAGTTATACTAGTAGAAGGTATATATGATATGCTCAACCTGCAAGATAAAGGTTTGACTAATGCAGTTTGTACGTTTGGCACAAAGAATATTAATGAAGAAAAATTAAGGATGCTTTCTATACAGGGTGTAGACTCGATAGATGTGTTCTTTGATGGAGATGACGCAGGACAGGATGCCGCAATAAAAGTAAAAGAGATGTGTGAACAAGTAGGTTTAGCACATCGAAACATATGCCTCAAGAATACAGACCCTGGGGCTTTAAAACAACAAGCAGTAGAAACTTTAAAGAGAAAATTATATGGCTAAGGTTGCCCTAATAGAAACCAAAAGAAGTAGAACCAACTATAACAATGAGTTTGACTCTGAGTTCGAGTTCGATCAGTATCAGCTCTGTTCAGACCACACAATTAAGAAAGTTTTAAAACGAGACTGCGACATCGAGATTGATATTGATGCGTATGACTGGCTGATTCTCGTAGGTAGTGATGCTTTGAAGTACTTTACCAAAATTAATTCAGTTACCGAATATTCTGGCAAGAAAGTTGATGAGAAGTTCCTTCCTGTCATCAATCCCGCCATGTTAGCCTTTAAACCAGAGGCCCAGCGCACTTGGGACGACTCTAAGAAAAGCATTATCGAGTACATTACTGGCGGCAAGCAAGATACCGTTATTAGTGATGAGCAGGCGTATGGCATTCAAGATACTGAAGAGTGTAACGCATGGATTCGTAAAGCCATAGCATCACCCACCCCTTATATCGCACTTGACTCTGAGACTACAGGTTTATACCCTAGAGACGGCCACATACTAGGCATCTCTATGTCTTATGAGAGCGATTATGGCGTGTACATTGATACTGAGTGCTTTGACGAGACTACAGAAGAGTTATTGCAGCAGTTGTTTAATGAGAAGGCAGTGGTATTCCATAACGCTAAGTTTGACTTGGCTTTCTTCGAGTATCACTTTAACTTCGAGTTTCCTCACTTTGAGGACACTATGCTACTACATTACCTCATTGATGAGAACCCCGGCACACACGGACTAAAGCAGCTTGCTATGAAGTACACACCTTACGGTGATTACGAGCAGCCACAGTACGATTGGATGGATAACTACCGTAAGACACACGGCATACTGAAGAATGAGTTTACATGGGATTTGATTCCATTTGAGATCATGAAGACATATGCTGCGATGGATGCAGTAGTAACCTTCCTATTATTCGAGAAGTTTGTAAAGATTAAGCAGAACAAGCGTCTAGCTAAGGTCTATGACAACATTCTTATTCCTGGCTGTCGTTTCCTCACTGACATTCAAGACAATGGTGTGCCATTTGACATCGATCGTCTAGTAAAGTCACAAACCTTGATGCAACATGAGATTGATGAAGCAGTAGCAGAGTTATATAGAAACCCTGCCATTGCACGGTTTGAGGAGATTCAGGGCAAGGACTTCAACCCTAACAGTACTCTACAGCTTCGTGCGTTGCTGTTTGACTTTATTGGTCTTCAGCCTACGGGCAAGAAGACTGGTACTGGTGCGAACAGTACTGATGCAGAAGTGTTGGGCGAGTTAAGTACTCAGTCCGAGGTACCTGCTCTTATTCTGGCTATTCGTCAGAAGTCTAAGATCAAGAACACTTACCTAGACAAGATCATACCTCAGCTAGACAGAGATAGTAGACTGCGTACCGGCTTCAACCTTCACAGTACTACCTCTGGGCGACTAAGCTCTAGTGGTAAGTTGAATATGCAGCAGCTGCCTCGTGATAACCCTATTGTAAAGGGCTGTATCAAAGCTGCTCCAGGACATAAGATTGTTGCAATGGATTTAACAACTGCAGAAGTATATGTTGCGGCTGTACTAGCAAAAGACGAGGCTCTGATGGACGTATTCAGAGCAGGCGGTAACTTCCACTCACAGATTGCAAAGAAAGTATTTAAGTTACCTTGTGAAGCTGAAGAGGTGTCAGCACAGTATGGAATGCAAAGACAGGCCGCTAAGGCTGTAACCTTTGGTATTATGTACGGAGCTGGCCCTAAGAAGATTAGTGAGCAGGTAACTAAGGACAGCGGTAAGATATTTACTGCACAAGAAGCTAAGGAGGTAATTGACGACTACTTTAATGAATTCCACAAACTAAAAGCGTGGATTGAAGATAACCAGAAATTTATCAAGCAGAACGGATTCATTTATAGTTACTTTGGTCGCAAACGGAGATTACCAAATGTCGCATCGACAGACTCAGGCATCCAGAGCCATAGCATTAGGTCTGGTCTTAACTTTCTGGTGCAGTCTGCTGCTTCTGATATTAACTTATTAGGCGCAATAGATATGGGAAGTTGGATCAAAGCCAACAAGAAGAAGGCTAGAATCTTTGCTCTAGTGCATGACTCCATTCTAGCAGAAGTGCCAGAGGACGAGGTAGAAGAGTATATGGAGAAGCTAGCAACCTTTATACAGATGAATAGAGGCGTCTCTATTCCAGGAGTACCAGTAGGATGTGATTTCGAGATTGTACACGAAGATTACTCCGGTGGTAAGTTTGAGAAGATGTATGGTGATAACGTATAAAAAGTTTCATAAGCTCAAGTTCCCAATCTTCATGCTATACTCTGGAGACTGGGAACGTGCTGATGGCCTATTATTCTGCGATGGTTTACTAGTAGATGACTTAAACATGACTGGAAGCAGTATGGGAATACGAAGGATTCAAACAAGTTACCCTTCGTTATTTCCCTTGAAAAAGGCTATAACATCCCCTAACGGGTTGCTAAAGCAGAGCACCAAGTACTTTATAGATAGTGATGGAACTCCGTTTATCTATGAGAAGACTAAGTTTCTACCCTTAAAGTATTTGAAAATAGAAAAGGTGACGCGCAAGGAAAGTGCAGCACTTATAACAGTAAAAGGTGTACGTGCTCCTTTCACTGTTCCACGCCCTCCCCAGCACGGATATGAATGGGCAGGGATATTGCATCACACAGGGCTACCTTGGATGCTATACGAGTATTCTGAAGAGAAACTCAAAGACTCTAAAAGAAAAGTATAATTATGGCTAAAAGAAACAGAACTCTCGCAGGTGCTAGTCTGACCTTGTGGGAAATAGAACCTTTAACTAGAAATCAACTAAGAGCTTTCGAATCAAGCAAACACTTGATTCTTCACGGCCTAGCAGGAACGGGCAAGACCTTTATCTCAAGCTATCTAGCTTTTGATGATATGTCTAAAGGCAATTACGAGAAATTGGTAATTATTCGGAGTGCTGTACCCACACGAGACATTGGCTTCCTTCCTGGAACTGAGAAAGAAAAAGCCTCTGTATACGAAGAACCTTATAAAGATATTGCTAATGAACTTTTCCAACGAGGAGATGCCTATGAGGTGCTCAAGAAGAAAGGTTTAGTAGAATTTATGACTACTTCGTTTATTCGTGGAATAACACTGAAACACGCTGTAATTTTGATAGATGAGTGCCAGAATATGTCATTTCATGAGTTAGATTCAATTATTACTAGAATGGGGCAGGGTTGTAAAGTTATATTCTGTGGAGACTTCCGTCAGGCAGATCTAAAGCAGAATGGGATGCAAGAATTTATGCAAATCCTTAAAAGAATGGGCGAATTCGACTTCATAGAGTTTGAGGTAGAAGACATTGTGCGATCCGACTTCGTCAAGAATTATATTATAGCAAAAAACGAACTTAATCTATGAAAGCAGTGATTAGTAACAGAATATATATGGATTGCACCCCCGAGCTTCAGCAGAAGATCGACAAAGAACTCACATATGCAATTCCTACCCATAATCCGCTTGATCCTCCTCAGATGATTAAGAATATGGGGCTTATTCGTAACGGCTTAATATCACTACCTATAGGGCGTATGGATTTAATTCCAGAACACTACGAGGTAGTAGATAAGCGTCTAACAAAACCAGTAGACTTTCCAGAGTTCGCGTTTGAGCTACGGGATAGTCAAAAGAAGGTTTATGACGAGATTGATGACAACGCTATAATAAACGCATGGGTCAGTTGGGGAAAGACATTTACAGGTTTAGCTATCGCTGGTAAACTTGGTCAGAAAACTCTTGTAGTTACCCACACTGTCCCTCTGCGTAATCAGTGGGCAAAGGAAGTAAAGAAGGTCTTCGGAATTGAAGCTGGCATCATAGGCAGTGGAAGATTTGAACTTGATGCTCCTATCGTGATTGGAAACACCCAAACTCTTTACCGAAATGTAGATAAGATTCGTAAAGAGTTTGGGACTATCATACTAGATGAGATGCACCATGTGAGCAGCCCAACCTTTTCTAAGATACTTGACACAAACTATTGTCGCTACAAGATAGGCTTATCAGGAACTATCGAGAGAAAAGACGGGAAGCACGTAGTCTTCAGAGATTACTTTGGTAATACGTTGTTCCAGCCCCCAAAAGAGAACTATATGACACCGACTGTGCATCTAGTAGCCTCTGAGATTCGCTTCATGGACGGGGCAAAGATACCTTGGGCAAACAGAGTCACCGCACTGTCCAACAATGAAGAATATAGGCATACTATAGCCATGCTGGCGGCAGCCTACGCTGCAAAAGGGCACAAAGTGCTTGTCGTAAGCGACCGAGTCGCGTTTCTCAAAGCTTGCGCCGAGCTAACTGGTGACAGAGCCGTTTGTGTTACGGGTGAGGTATCGCATGAGCAAAGAGAGGTACTAGTAGAAGAGGTATTGTCCGGAGATAAGAACGTTCTTTATGGGACGCAAGCTATATTCTCCGAAGGTATCTCAGTAGACTCTCTAAGTTGCTTAATACTTGCTACACCTGTCAATAACGAGCCGCTTTTAACGCAGCTAGTGGGTAGAGTAATACGCCTACGAGAAGGAAAGATTGATCCTGTAATCATAGATATACACCTCAAGGGTAATACTGCTAGAAAGCAGGCATCAAATAGGGTAGGATTTTATATGAAACAAGGCTGGGACATGAAGTACCTATAGAAAATAGTTCTTGACCTTTCCCTGTTTTCCATGTATAATAGCTTTAAGAAATCAAGGAAGACCAATATAACGAAAGCGGTAATAGCCTTTAAAAAATAGTTCTTGACAAAAACGTAAAAAGAGAGTATAATAGTGTTCTTATTTGATTGGCAGAAGGTTTACGATTCAGCGGACGGCAACGTATCGCGCTGTAATATGATTATGGAGATGCTCATTAAGAAGAGTATCCCTAAGAATAAGTACGATAGAATCTATAAATTTTCTCAGAAGGACTTTACCGGAGACAGCTTCATGCTGCATCCTGACGTCCTCCTATTCCACTCCTATAAGTACTCAACCCGTGATATATCCGTATACTATGCGCTGGCCTCATTACGAAGCCTACCAGAGTATATCGTATCACAAAAACTAACGCTAGATTTACTGCATTTACCAGTTCCTCTAGACGACATAATAGACAATAGGCTACTAACTATAACAGATGATTCAATTCATTTCTTATATGAAGAAGTCACAACGGAGAATACACACTAATGGCAATTTCATTTAATCAGCAGAAGGGCTCAGCCCAAAAATCATCAATCAACAGCTTTCAGTACAAAGACGGCGAAAACAAAATGCGTATCGTAGGCGACATCTTAGCTCGCTATGTCTACTGGATTGAAGGCGAGAACGGCAAGAACATTCCTTTGGAGTGCCTGTCTTTCGATCGTAATGCAGAACGTTTCAACAATAAAGAACAAGACTGGGTTCGTGAATACTTCCCAGACCTCAAGTGCGGCTGGAGCTACGCTTGTCAGGCCATCGACCCTAATGATGGTAAATTAAAAGTAGTAAACCTCAAGAAGAAGTTGTGGGAGCAGATAATTACCGCAGCAGAAGACTTGGGTGACCCAACAGATACAGCATTAGGTTGGGATATTTGCTTTAAGAGAGTTAAGACAGGCCCACTGCCTTACAACGTAGAGTATCAACTCCAAGCGTTGAAGTGTAAGCCTCGTGCCTTGACAGAAGACGAATTGACTGCTGTTGCAGACTTGAAGTCTATGGACGATGTTATGCCTCGCCCAACTGCCGATGCACAGAAAGAACTTCTTGACCGTCTGCGCAACGCAGGTCAGGACAATGATGACGAGACCCTAGAGCAAGAGTTTAGCGTAGGATGATTCTCTATACGGCTGATTGGCACATAAAGCTGGGACAGAAGAACGTCCCAGTCAAGTGGGCACTCAACCGGTATCAGATGTTCTTTGACCAAGTTTACGCTTTAGAAGATCAATGTAGTATGCATATAATAGGAGGCGATCTCTTTGATCGTCTACCTAATATGGAAGAGTTGGAGCTTTACTTTTCGTTTATTCGGAAGGTAAAGATTCCGACTATTATCTATGACGGCAACCACGAAGCTACTAAGAAGAACAAGACGTTCTTTAGTCAGTTGAAGCAGGTATCCAGAGATATTAACCCTTTAGTTAATATAGTAGATATATCATTCATTGATGAAGATCTAGGCTATGGCATTTTACCTTATGCTGACCTACATCGTAAAGGTAGTATAGAACACTTTGATACTAGAATGCCTTTGTTCACCCATGTTCGTGGAGAGATTCCACCACACGTTAAACCAGAGATAGACCTTGACCTGTTTGCAGACTTTCCAGTAGTGTTTGCAGGCGACTTGCACTCCCATAGTAACACACAACGTAATATTGTATACCCAGGTAGTCCTATGACGACCTCTTTTCACAGGTCTCGAGTTAAGACTGGGTATCTTCTTATTAATGAAGGTGATTGGAGTTGGATGTGGGAAGAGTTTACATTACCCCAGTTGATTAGAAAGACAGTTTCAGATCCAGCAGATATGTTACCTACTGAGTTTGATCATACTATCTATGAGATTGAGGGCGATATACAAGACCTTGCCGCAATTAAAAACTCTGAACTATTGGATAAGAAAGTAGTAGTACGAAAGTCGGAAGCGTCTTTGATTATTGATAAAGACATGAGCATTGAGCAAGAACTAGTAGAGTATCTAACTTATATTTTAGAAATCTCTGAAGATAAAATACCAGACATATTGGGGACTTACAATGATTACGCTACAAACTCTGAGATGGGATAACTGCTTTAGCTACGGTTCAGAGAATGAGTTGCGTCTTGATGATAATACTGTAACACAAATTATTGGCACTAACGGTATGGGTAAATCATCCATACCGTTAATCATCGAGGAAGTACTGTTCAATAAGAACTCCAAAGGTATCAAGAAAGCAGATATACCCAATAGATATGTTAATGACGGCTACACTATTTACTTATCCTTTACTAAGGATGATGACCGCTACGAAGTAACCACTGTTCGTAAGGCTAATATAAAAGTGACGTTGACTAAGAATGGCGAAGACATAAGTAGTCATACGGCTACAAATACCTATAAGACTCTACAAGAGGTTATCGGTATTGATTTCAAGACATTCTCTCAGCTAGTGTACCAGAATACTAATGCTAGTTTGCAGTTTCTCACTGCAACTGATGCAAACCGCAAGAAGTTCTTGATCGACTTATTGCACCTAGAGAGATATGTTGATTTGTTTGATGTCTTCAAGGAAGCTGCCCGTGGCGTAGCTGTACAGACCGCCGCTGTATCTTCCAAGTTAGCGACCGTTGAGAAATGGCTCCAAGATAATAAATTAAGTGATACCAACATACTACCCTTGTTGGATTTAGATATTGATACATCTGAGGATGAGAAGACTCTCCGTTCTTTAACGATAGAACTTCAAAATATCGCAGAAAAAAATAAAAAAATCTCTTCCAACAACCAATATAAGGCGTTGATACAAGCTATAGATATCGCTAGTATACAGAGCCAAAGCCTTTCTCACATAGACTATGATCCTTTAGTGTATGAGCATGGTGAGTTAAAAGCAGTCGCTACGGGTGCTCAACGAACTCTTGCTAGGCTAGAGAAAATGAAAGACCAATGCCCTACTTGCGACCAGCCGATTGATATATCTGTCGAAAAGGCTATGATTGAGGAAGAGCATGAGAAATTAAAAGCCTCGAAGGAGAGACTGGATGAACTTGCAGAAGAGATTGAGCGAATTAAGGAAAATAATACACAATTTGCCGCTAATGAAAGAGATCAATCAGATTGGGAGAATCTTTATCGGTCAATTGATAATACTCTACAGTCATCTCCTGTTGATCGTGGACAGCTTGATAGTAGCATATCTAGCGTTCAAGATAGATTACAGCGATCAAAAGACGAAGTGGCTGGAATCTCGGCAGAGAACGAAAAACGCACTAAAAGAAACACAAGAATCCAAGTAGTACAGGAACAGTCAGATGCGTTTACTGCACAGTTGGAAGAGTGTCAAGCTGAGTTAGATATCCAAAGTAAGTTAGAGTCGAATCTTGAAGTGTTAAAGAAGTCTTTTAGCACTAATGGTTTACTAGCATACAAGATAGAGAACTTAGTTGGTGAGTTAGAAGAGTTGGCAAATGAGTACTTAGCCGAACTTTCAGACGGACGCTTTACTCTTGAGTTTGTTGTTTCAAATGATAAGTTGAACGTACAGATAACGGATAATGGGAACATAGTAGACATACTAGCGCTATCCTCTGGAGAGTTAGCTAGAGTAAATACTGCTACATTGATTGCGATTCGTAAGTTGATGAGTAGTATTTCAAAGTCTAGAATCAATGTATTATTTTTAGACGAAGTTATCGGTGTTCTCGATGATGTAGGAAGAGAGAAGCTGGTAGAGGTTCTACTAGGTGAAGAGTTAAACACTTATGTAGTATCACACGGGTGGACTCACCCTCTTCTAGAGAAGATTGAGGTCGTCAAGAACGGAAACGTAAGCGGACTAGAATAATGAGTGCAGGCAGACGTAGATTGTGGTGGAGACACGTTAGAGAGAGAAGCCTTTTAGACATACGGAAAGAAGAGCAACTCAAGAAAGAAAAAGAGGAAGAAGATGGTAGATTCAAGAGCGAAAGGAGCGAGGGGAGAGTACCTAGTTCGTGATATGCTTCGAGAACTTACAGGGTTAAAATTCGAAAGAGTGCCCGCCTCGGGCGCTCTGGAGTATCTGAAAGGGGACTTATATGTCCCTAATCAGAGAAACCACTACTGTATAGAAGTGAAGAACTATAAAGAGTCTCCTTTATCGGATAAACTCTTTACCCAGCCTAAGACTAATAATCTTATACGTTGGTGGAAGAAAGTAGTAATACAAGCAGCAGGAGGCAATCAAAAGCCTATGCTATTTTTTAAATATGATCGATCAAAGGTATTTGTAGTAACAGAAGAGAAGCCTGAGAATACTAATGAGTATCTCTATATTAAGTTTCTTAACTGCTATGTACTAGTGGCAGATGATTGGTTGAATACAGAGAAAGTGGAGTGGATAGGTGGCTTTTAGTTTTAATGAAGGTACAGCCGGTGTAGCCGGTAGAACACTTGTTGTAGATGCTCTTAACTTGGCATTTAGATGGAAACATCAAAACAGGACAGACTTTCGAGATGAGTATGTACAAACAGTAAAATCTCTAGCACAGTCTTACAAGTGCAGTAATATTATTATTACAGCAGATTGGGGCTCTTCTAGTTATAGAAAAGAGATACTACCAGAGTACAAGCAGAATCGAAAAGATAAGTACGCAGACCAGACAGATGCGGAAAAGCAAGCCTTCAAAGATTTCTTTGAAGAGTACGAAGAAACACTAGAGTTGCTTTCTGAGAGTTACAAAGTTCTCAGGTTTCAAGGTGTAGAGGCAGATGATCTTGCTGCCCACCTTGTAAAAGAAAAGAAGCAGTATGGATTAAGTGAGGTATGGATGGTTTCAAGTGACCGAGACTGGGACTTACTAATTCAAGAGGGTGTAAATAGGTTTTCTTATGTTACTCGTAAGGAAGTTACTATTGACAATTGGAGTGAGCACTACGGAGTAACTCCAGAAGAATATATCTCCTTCAAGTGCTTAACAGGAGATAAAGGGGATAATGTTCCGGGCATTAATGGGATAGGACCTAAGCGTGCAGAGCAGCTCATTGGTCTATACGGAGATGCTATGTCAATATACGATAATGTACCGATACCTGGTCACTATAAGTATATACAAGAGTTAAACGCTAATGCGGATGTCCTATTGAAGAACTATGAATTGATGGACTTAATAACATATTGCGATGATGCAATCGGAGCAGACAATGTGTCTGAGATACAACGGAGAATGATGAATGCAAATTAATTATAAAAGAGACAAGTACCTGTCTGAGTTTAGTATTAAGACTCTAGAAGATAGATACTTAGTAGAGGGAGAGACCTCTCCCCAAGATGCGTTCGCCAGAGCAGCTAGAACATTCGCCGATGACGAAGAGCACGCACAGAGATTGTATGATTATGCTAGTAAGTTATGGTTCATGTTTAGTACACCCGTACTTAGCAATGGTGGCACTAGTCGCGGTATGCCTATATCTTGTTTCCTTAACTATGTTGAAGATTCAAGAGGTGGAATCACCGGACACTATACCGAGAATGCTTTCCTTTCTTCTGTGGGTGGTGGCGTTGGTGGTTGTTGGAATGATGTACGAAGCGTAGGAAGTAAAACCTCTGCGGGGTCGGAGTCAACTGGAGTAATTCCCTTCTTGAAAGTAGTTGATGCAGAAATGCTAGCTTTCTCGCAGGGCGTAACAAGAAGAGGTAGTTATGCAGCATATTTGGACATATCACACCCAGAAATTGAAGAGTTTCTTGATATACGTAAGCCAACCGGCGGTGATGTTAACCGAAAGTCTACTAATCTACACCATGCTGTTACTGTGTCTGATGAGTTCATGGAACTAATCGAACAGGCAACACGTACGGAAGGGTTTGACGACTCATGGGACTTGATTGACCCACATAGTAAGAAAGTAACAAAGACTGTGTCAGCTAAAACGTTATGGGTAAAGTTAATCCAGAACCGAGTTGAGACAGGAGAGCCTTACATTATGTTTAAAGATACTGTACAGGACGCATTACCACAGTTTCAGAAGGATGCAGGATTGCAGGTACATCACTCTAATCTCTGCTCTGAAATTACACTTGCAACAGACTCAGAACGAACCGCAGTATGTTGTCTATCAAGTGTAAATCTGGAAGAGTATGACGAGTGGAAGGATAATGAACAGTTTATCCCAGACCTAGTAAGAATGTTAGACAATGTACTAGAACACTTCATACAAAACGCTCCAGATGAGTTGTACAGAGCTAAAGTAAGTGCAGAGAAGGAAAGAAGTATTGGACTGGGTGCGATGGGTTTCCATGCGTATTTACAAAGACACAATATACCATTCGAGAGTGTATTAGCCAAGGGTGCTAACAACCGAATGTTTACTAGGATTAAGAAGGAGGCAGTACGTGCCACAAGACAACTTGCAGACGAAAGAGGTGAATGTCCTGACGGGATTGGTTTCGGTGTTCGCAACGCTCATCTTCTTGCTGTTGCCCCTAATGCTTCTTCTAGTATTATCTGTGGTAATACAAGTCCTTCGATTGAGCCTTATAGAGCTAATGCATTTACTCAGAAGACAAAAAGCGGTTCAAGTCTTCTTAAAAATGAGTATCTGGAACACGCTCTTGATGAGATTGATCAAAATACGGACGAAGTTTGGAAGAGTATTATTACCAATCGCGGCAGTGTACAACACCTTGACTTCTTGGATGACTACACTAAAGACGTATTTAAAACCGCCGTGGAAATAGATCAGAAGTGGATAATAGAGTTTGCAGGAGATCGACAGAAGCATATTTGCCAAAGTCAGTCGCTGAATGTATTCTTCCCTGCTGATGTATCTAAGCAAGAGCTACACGCAGTACATATGATGGCGTGGAAGCAGAAAGTAAAAACATTGTACTACCTACGTAGTGAAGCAATGAAACGGGCCGAGACTATTTCAGACGAGGCACTAAGGCAGTATATGTTTGATAGCATAGACGAGGGCGCTTGTTTAGCGTGTGAGGGATAAGATGAGTAATTTACTAGAAGAAAGAGAATATTATAAGCCGTTTAACTACCCATGGGCATTTGAACATTACAAATCACAGCAGCAGATGCACTGGCTGCCAGACGAGGTTAACCTAGCAGACGACCTGAAGGATTTTAGAGAGAACTTGAGTGATGGCAATAAGCTGTTGCTCTCCAATATCTTCCGATTCTTTACTCAGGCAGATGTTGATGTATGTTGCGGCTATGCTAAGCACTACCTGCCAACGTTTAAGCAGCCTGAAGTACGTATGATGCTAGTATCCTTTGCCGCGATGGAAGCAGTACACCAAGAAGCGTACTCTCTTCTACTTGAAACACTTGGCTACGGGGACGATGAATACAAAGAGTTTATGAAGCACAAAGCTATGATGGACAAGCATGATCACCTTAGTAATTTCGGGATGGATACTAAGATGGATATTGCAAAGACTATGGCTATCTATTCGGGCTTTACAGAGGGAGTACAGTTATTTAGTAGTTTTGCTATTCTACTCAACTTCCCTCGACATAACTTGATGAAGGGTATGGGACAGATTGTTACTTGGTCTGTAAGAGATGAGAGTTTGCACGTTGAAGGTATGTCTCAGCTCTTCCGTACTTACATTCAAGAAAACCCAGAGTTGTGGAACGATGATTTGAAGTATGAAATCTATTGTGCAGCAGAGAGATCAGTAGAGCTAGAAGATGCCTTTATTGATCTATGTTTTGAAGGGGCTGATGTTCCTGATCTGACTCCAGAGGATGTTAAGCTCTACATTCGCTACATTGCAGATCGAAGACTACTAGGACTAGGCTTGAAGAAGATTTTTGGAAGCGATAAGAATCCTTTGGATTGGTTGGACTATATGCTTAATGGAGTTGAACACGCTAACTTCTTTGAGAACCGCGCTACTGAGTACTCTAAGGCGAGCACCACTGGCAATTGGCAAGATATTTTTAAATAGGAAATAATAATGACTGACAACACAATAGTAATTGATGGCGTAACACACAATGTAGAAGACCTATCAGAAGGCGTGATCTCTACAATTAAACAGCTTCAAGATATACAAGAGAAGAAAAATAACCTGATCTTTGCAATGGAACAAGCTGATATGGCTCTTGGAGGATTTACAGCAAAATTAAAACAGGAAATGGATGAAATGACTACTCCTATACCTGTACCACCGAAGAAACCATTACCAAAAAAGAAGTAAACTAAAGGGGGCTAAGCCCCCTTTTTGTTGCCCTAAAAACTCTCAAAAGGCATATCCATTATACTAGGCCAATCTTCATGAGCAGGATAATCTCTAAGAGCCTCTCTATAATCTAATAGCTCCTGCCACCTAGGTAGGTCTGTTAAGTGCATGAGCTTATCTGTCTCAGCCAATCTTGCATCTCTTTGCCATCTTGCTTCCATTTCTAATGTCATTGTACTCTCCAATATTGAGAACCGCTGGGGTTACCGACTACATCCAAATCAACCTTATATCCTGAACTTTGTGTAGAAGTTCCAGTTGCAGCTACCCATTTGTTGTTTTTAATGTAAGACCCTGTCTGCGCAGCAGATGTACTAAAGTCAATAGGTCTAAGGCTTCCATCCATATTATAAAGTTTAACTATACCATCCATACCGACCCATAATTTATTAGATAGAATATCTATGCTTTTTAACGTATAACTAGCATGAGGAGCCCCCGATAAAGTAATTGTACTTACTAGTGTCCATGAACTATCGTACTTATATACTACAGAGTTGCTGCCATCAAGTATATAGAAGTATGTCGACTTATCCCAAGCAATATCAACAGCATTAGTACCAGATATCTGAGCGGATAAATCTATAGTAGATACAAAAGTTTGATTACTGATTAGATATTTATGTACATTAGTCCCATTCATGTTATAGAGATGAGTAGCATCAGTAGCAAACTTATAAGGTGCTGCCTGCCCACTTAAATCTATAGGAGTACCAAAATCAGTGGTAGTTAGATTAACGACTAAAGCTTTTTGGCGCGTTACATCGCCCCAGTATCTAGAAGTTTGAGCTTCATCTATTGCTACTCCAGAGTATGAAGTAGTGGTATCAGTAGTAGTAGGCAGAGTTAGCGAGGCGATCGGAGCTGTTCCAGGTGAGGCAGTGTAATTACCGAAAGTGACGCCCGTGCCGCCAGCAGCCGTACTCTGATTTCCAGGTTCGTAAAATGCAAGTTGGCCGGTAGTCGAAGACCAGAATGCGCCCGCCCAGGCACCGAAGTACGCGTCCCCATGTAAAAGCACATCGCTGTGCCAGTTCCCATTACTTATGGAAAAGTAACTTATTCTAGGCGTTCCATTACCTGAACCTCCCCTACAATAGATTCCCATGATAGGAGATGAGTAGCCATTTGTGTAAGGAATGCCTTGCGTGAAGTTGTTGCCAAGCATATGGTCAATCCGGCCTCGTATAGTAGTATCATTCGTACCTAGCGGTACTTGTGTACTGTAGTGCGCACCTGTAGTTCTGCTAAATTTGTGCATACTCATATAGTATCCCGGATCGCGAATACAAAACGTAAAATAATTATCTTGAGACGAAGCGGTAGTTGCTATATACACCCATGACGAGCTTCGCTTGTCAGGCTCAGTAGATAAACCTGATAAAGTAAACTGACTAATGTATGCTAGAGTATCTGCATTATAAAAGTACATAGTAAGAGTGCTAGAATTAAACATCATAAGCTCCCCGGAATGCTGACCGCTACCATCAATATGCTGAAACCCTCCGCATCCATCGGTGCTAATTCCAGTAGTACTATAGTGGTACACTCCTGCCGGCGTACCATGCTGGGTAGTAACCCCACTACCATCATGGTTGAACGCGTAAAGGTAGCCAGCATCAATTTTATATATCCTACCATCAGAAGCCCTTTGAGTTACAGAATTCCTACCTCCTCCTACGGTTACTCTGCCGCCCCAATTAGAAAGGGCCGCTAATGACGATATATAAGGAGTTGCTATATTACTACCATTTGCTTCACTAGTTGCGTTTATATAGTCCCCAGTAGGAGCGTTAGGGTATGTTGCTGCATCAGACGTAGTACCACCTCGCAGGAAGACTTCACTTCCTTGAGTAACTAAAGTCTCGGTATTTAGTAACGTGATACCGGCTCCGATAGGTAAAGTACCTCCACCACCACCACCTGCTGAAATTAATGTTGAAATTGCTGTCATAGTAGTCTCCACCCATTTGTAGCATCTGAGTATACAAATTGTAGCCCCATGTTTGCTGTATCTATTGTCATGTCTTCGGCTGTTGCCATTATATTCTCTCCATTGCGCGCCACGATAGTATCTGCAAAATTACCTACAGTAATTGAGACGTGTTGCCCCGCTGTAGGACTTGCAGGAAGGGTGACTGTTACGCCAGCAGTAGACACAAAATAGTGATTGTCTGCTACTAGCGTAGAGTTTGTAGCAACTATAGTAGTTGCAAGTGAACGATCTGCCATTACAGACGAAACTTTAGTAAATGCCATTCTTATTCTCCCGTTGGAACTACTGGTCGAGTGGCTGGAAAGTTTTCAGTCGAAGGCCAGTCTCTCAACAATACTCTATATGCTAGAATATTAGTTCTGTTCGGCCAGTCAGATATCTCTGCTGCTCTATCTGTAGCATTCAACTCACTGTCACGCCACATACGCCCAGCTTCTTCTGCTGTTGGTTCTGCTGGTGTAGGCTCTACAAACTCTTCATAGTAATCAGAAAGCGATTGTACAAAAGCCTCATCAGCTAAAATGCAAGGGTTAGTAATGTTTCCCTCAGCGTCTTTAATTATCCATTTGTTGCTCATAGTATTCTCCTTACCCTATAGCCGTGTACATGACAATGATTAAGCCGTTACCGCCAGCACCAGACCTAGCTTCTTCAGCACCGTTGAATGTATTACAATTACCACCGCCGCCTCCAATTCCGCCATCTCCGCCGCTAATACAATGGTTTCCAGTATTATCGCGGCTCCCGCCCCCACCTGCTAAAAAACCGCCGCTAATAGTATTAATACGTGAAGCATTATTCGTAGTGGTATATATGCTCTGGCCGCCTCTACCGCCGCCTCTTAGCTCGCCGTTTGTATTCTCAAACTGTGGACTTTGGACATCCGAGTGGCCTCCACTGCCAGCCATACCGCCGTATGTTTCACTTCCGTCTTGACCAGTGCCTAGAACACCAACAGCACCTCCGCCATAAGTTAGATACGAACTGCCAGTAGTTCCAGCCCCTCTGCCCCCTGAGTTATTTACATCCCCACCACTGGCTGTCCCTCCCAATACGGTACCAGCATTGTTAAAGTGACCCCCAGCTCCACCATTGGCTACTAAACTTGAAGAG
>Ga0115007_10000652_pt1 | contig 23018 bp, 25 predicted proteins | sample ArcOceMetagenome_2_FD_87166 | JGI IMG/M metagenome (GOLD analysis project Ga0115007, IMG submission 87166) | Marine eukaryotic phytoplankton communities from Arctic Ocean - Arctic Ocean ARC135M Metagenome | ecosystem: Environmental > Aquatic > Marine > Oceanic | place: Arctic Ocean | collected...
CCCCCTTTTTTTTGCCCCCCCGCGTCGTCTTCGCCGCCCTACACAAAAACCCTCGCCCCCCCCCCCCCCCTCCCTCCCTGACCGTAACAGGAAGCCAAGGTTGAAGCGCGCCGCGCGGCGGAGGATTTCGAACTGAACGGCCCGAACAAAGTGATGACGAAGAAGGAGCGCAAACGGCTGGACGCGGAGAATTGAGACTCGACTTTCGCGAAAGAAAAACTCACAAGACCCCTACGACCCTTTTGTGTTACGTGACCCTTCGTCGGCTTCGACGCTGTGTGCCTTTTTAGTGCGGGAACCCCACGATTTGCGACGGACGATGTACCACTAACTGTACGTCCGTCGAATAGATGTAGCACCACCTTGTAAAAACACGAGAGCTTGTCTCTGATTTCGAAGCTTCTGAATCCTGATGTCCGACTTCTCGTCTTCCTCAAACCTGTCTTTTTCTTCGTCCGAGAAGAATTGCGCGATCTCCCGCCACAACATCCGCGCGTGCCCCCTCCGGGATGCCCCCCAAACCCGAGCGTAGCTCCGATGCGTCCGGTCGCGACGCGACTGCCACGGATCACACCGACGCGCACGCAACCGTCTCGAGCTCCGCCTTCGCGCGAGCTCCGTCGTATTCACCCGCAGAGCTCGCGGGATTTCGAGATTTCGCAAAGGTGATGCGCGACGCGATCGGGGAGAAGGGTTCGTTCACCGAGCTTAAGCCTAAAGAAGCCGCGGAGCGCGGATGCTTCGGGACGCTGCAGAGTTTGCATCGGCGCGGTCGTGTGACGTTTCACGAAGACTTGTGCCAGCACACGGCGTACGGCGGGCAGCTCAAGGTGCTGAAGTGGTTGCGCGAAAACAGCTGCCCGTGGAACGAGTCGACGTGCGCAGCGGCGTGCGCAGCGGCGGCGATGGGCGGGCATCTCGGGGTGCTGAAGTGGTTGCGCGAGAACAACTTACCGTGGAGCGCGGCGACGTGCGCAGCGGCGGCGAGGTGCGGGCAGCTGCATATGCTGCAGTGGTTGCGCGCGAACGGCTGCCCGTGGGAATTAAACACGTGCAAATACGCGGCGGAGGGCGGGCATCTCCAGGTGCTGCAATGGGCGCGCACGAACGGCTGCCCGTGGGACAAAACGACGAGCGAGTCGGCTAGAGATGGCGGGCACCCCGCTGTACTGAAGTGGTTGCGCGAGAACGGCTGCCCGGGGTGCGCGGAGACGTGTGCGCCCACGGCGGTGTCGGTGCACGGCGGCGGTAAAACGCCGCTGTACACCGCCGCCGAAAAGGGCCACGAGAAGGCGGGCGCGGATGTCAACAATTTGTTTTTGAGAACGGCACGACGCCGCTGTTCACGGCCGCTGAAAAGGGCCACGAGGCAGTGGTGCGGGCGCTGATCAAAGCGGGCGTTGACGACAACAATGCAAGGGATGACGACTGGTCGCCGCTGCTCATCGCCGCTGGAAAGGGACACGAGAGGGTGGTGCGAGCGCTGACCGAAGCGGGTGCGGACTTCAAGAAGGCAGGGACTAGTGGCACGACGCCGCTGTACATCGCAGCTCAAGAGGGCCACGACATGGTTGTGCGGGCGCTGATCGAGGCAGGCGCGGATGTCAACAAGAAGGCAATGGATAACGGCGTGACGCCGCTGTACATGGCCGTTCAAAAGGGACACTCGGCGATAGTGCGGGCGCTGATCGAGGCGGGCGCGGACGTCAGCAAGGCGGATGATAACGGCGTGACGCCGCTGTACATCGCCGCTCAAAACGGCCATGAGGCGATAGTGCGGGCGCTGATCGAGGCGGGCGCGGATATCAACAAGGCGACGGATAACGGCGTGACGCCACTGTACATTGGCGCTGGAATGGGCCACGAGACGGTAGTACAGGCGCTTTTAGGGGCGGGAGCGGATGTCAACAAGACGGATATCGGCGGAACGCCAACGACGCCAGTGTACATCGCAGCTGTAATGGGCCACGAGGCGATTGTTCAGATTCTCAGGGATGCCGGCGCGGTGGGCAAAAGCGAAAGCGAAAGCGAATGCGACGCGTACGTGTAGCGACGCGCGAGTATAGATGAGCGCACGATTGATAACCATGTAATTGTAGTGCCTGTAGTACCTGTACTACCTGGTATGCTGGTAAGTGAAATGAACACAAGCTCGGTCGAATTTTTCGTTCTTTTCCACGACTCTTTTGTTAGTCGACGTCATCCTTTGAGTCGCTCACTTCTCCCCACGCGGGCTTGCTCGCGACATGGCGGCCATCGCGGCGCCGGTCGTGGCGCGCGGCGAGCCCCGCGTTGTCCGGGCTTCGCAAGCACCGTGTGCGTGTCCGCACCGCGCGTATTCGCACCGCGCGTCTCGGCACCGCGCGGTGTCTCGCGATGGAGATGAGGTGCCTACCGCGTCGACCAGCGATGTGACTCGCCCAGACATGTTCGGCGCGAGCACTACTATTCGGTCACCATCGCTGCACCGCGCGGCTCGGTGGGGCGATTTACGGACCGTGACCCGGTTACTGGACACCCCGGGGGTTGACGTGAACCAGGGCGACGAGAACGGCAGCACGGCGTTGATGTGGGCCTCGCAGTTCGGACACGACGAAGTTGTTAAAGTTTTGTTACGAAAAAACGCAGACAAAAAAATAAGAAACAAGTTCAACTGGTCCGCCGCCGAGTACGCCTACACGTCGTCACTGGCGGGAGACGTGTTGCCGCTAGTGCTCTTCAGTGCCGAGGACCATACCAAGAGTACCACTGATAACTCGGAACTGACTCAAGAAGTAAAAACAACAACAATCGTCATCCCTTCCCTGTTCTTTGCGAACGCGTACGGCGCGCTGATTGTGGATTACTCACCCGAAACCGTTTCGCGAAAGTTCGCAAAAGCAGGAGGTCCAGCAGGGTCACCCCAACGAATGCTTTCCATTGTGAACAACACGTTGCTGCGGTACCGCGAAAGCGCGTCGCGAAACACACGTGACATGAAGGACAAACCACGCGACATCACCAGAAACGGAACCGCGATCGCGGGGTGTACTTGTAAGCCGTTGGGGCTGTACGCGGGGCAGCGGTACTTTGTGAAGAACCTTTTCTGGCGAAGCGTTGGCGTTGGTGTGGAAGAAAGAGTCCCAGAGTACGCTATGGATGAACGACCTCCTGATACTTCAAATACCTCAAACACCTCGCCTTGGCGGCTATGCGCCGAGCTCACAAACCCCACTTGGACGCCCTGGGGTAGCGTCGAGGTCGATGTAAACGCGGCGGAGCTCCGGTCGGTGTTCGATGAGCTGTTTTGGGCAATCGGCGTCACTGTGAGTTTTTCGACGTTGCTGTTACTAACCGTCGGGGTCACGAAAACCGACCTTGTGCAAATCACGAGCGTCAATTCGAACTCCATGGCGCCTACTATTTTGAAAGGGGACACCATGTTGGTGGACAAACGACGACGAAGTATTGTCGGTACCCAAGTCGGCGACGTCGTATTTTTCTCCCCGCCACCGAAACTGGTGGAGCAAATCAAAAATACCGTCGGCGTCGGTCCCGGGCCGAACGATTTTTTCGTAAAGCGAGTCGTCGCGGTGGCCGGTGATGTCATTGCGATTGAAAATGGAAAGCTAACGCGAAACGGAATCCTTGAGACGTGGTACGCGAGTGGGACGCCGGTGGGGGTTGACCCCGGGGTAGGAGGTAGTCGTGGCAAAGAATTGTCGAGCCGAAGCGCAGATTGCGAAGACGTGTGCAAACCTGGCACGTACTCCCTGGACCAGACGACCGTACCACCAGGGTCACTTTTCGTGCTCGGGGATAACCGCGGAAAATCGAACGACGGGCACGTGTGGGGGTACTTGCCTGTTGAGAACGTGGCGGGCAAAATAACCTCGCGGGTGTTCCCAGTCGCGCGATTCGGACGCTTAGCCGCGAAATAGCACTAGTACCACTACTGAAGTAGCACTAGCTAGCGGGCGGGTATTAGTATTCAGTACTGCTAGTCAGATAGTACCCTGGAACAGATGAAATAGTTATCGGCAGGAGAAAAGCACATGGACGGTCTAAACGCGGTGGTATCGCTCTAAGCAATTTCTACTCGTGACGCCTCACGCTACGCTACTTTTTGCTTCGCTTCCCCATCGGTTTCTTGCCCAGCCTGGCCCGAGTTTCCTTCCTTTCAATGAGCGCCCGTTTCTTGAATTCCACAAACTCTTTTTCAAGAAACCGCTCGCGCGCGGTAAACGCGAAGTCTACTTGCCGCACACACGCGTGCAGAACGGTCGGCGCCACGAAAGTTTTCAGCGCCAACGCGCAAACGCACGCTCGGTACGGCGAAGGCGCGTCTTGCAAGGCGACCGGGCCAGCCCAATAGGCGTGGTTACCGGTGGGCAAATCGAGAGGCGTTGGGGTATGGGCATTGTAGGTATTGAGCCATGGGGCGTTACCAGCATAGGTATTAGGGACAGGGGCGTTACCAGCATTGCTCGTAACAGCCCGGACCGGTTCGATTCCAGGGGGGGGGGGGTTATTTTTATTTCCACCAAGCGGAAGCGTTTCGTACGCTCGCCACAGGTTCGCCACCACGCGGTCCCTGGGCGGGTCCACCACGCGGCCGGCCAGGACGTGGTCGCGGCAGTACGCGATGAAGGAATCGGCGGATTGTTTGGTTTGAGTTTCGCGATTTTCGTAGCAAGCGTCCTCCGGGTCAGCAGTACCAGGGTGAGTACCCACCGTACCACCGGTACCGAACCTTTCCACGAAACTAACCCACCGCCGCCAGTCCCAAACACATTCGTCCGTCAACCCGAAACTGCTTTTCATCGTCGCCAAGAGGAGCGCCGCGGCGTGCGCGTGCGCGGGGGCGGAGACACCTCGGGTGTTCGGGGTTTCGTCACCATCAACACTCGCGTCCTCGCCGCATTTACTCGATTGCCAGGCGTGCCGGTACCCTGGGGCCTGGTAAAGGCAAAGCGCGCGTTTCGCACGCTTGCGAAACGGTTGCGAGTCGGGAAAAAAAGCACAGCACCACCGGTCGAGAAACGCGGACGCGTTCAGGGGAGGCACAAGGGTCTGTTTGGTGCCTGTATGTAGATAAAAAACCACACGCCTTGTGGAGGCCTCAAGGAGGTGTATCTTGGGCACGCCGCTTTGCACCAGCGCCGTGGCGAGCGGCGCGGCGAAGCGTTCGCGCGACGCTTTTTGGAGCGCGCTTTCGGTTTCTTTTTTGGAGGGCGCGAAAGAAAACTTTCGCAAAAGTTCCTCTTCCCGCCGCGCGCACGTCACCGCCACCGCCACGCTTTCCCTGATCCAGGGAAACCGCCCGTCCCGCGCCCAGCCGTGGAAATCTCCGAGGTGCACTGGTGCGCGGTGAATCAAACACGCTAAGTAACAAATCGCAACCGTGACCCGCGGCGGTACGGCGCAAACCGCCCACGCGCGAAACGTGACCGTTTTCTTTTTCGCCTTTTTCTTGACCAACGTCTGTTTAGCCACACGACGTAACGCCTTTTCGCGGCGCCGGTTGCGCTGGGTAGAGAAGTCGGTATCGGAGTCACCAGAGTCGTCATCCGTGTCATCGTCGTCAGAAGACTCTTTACCAGAGTCATCGCGGTCATCGTCGGATTCATCACTTTCCTTTCCCGTCGGTTTATTTCCAAAGCCTTTGCGAAACGTTTGCTCATCCCCGAAGTCGGCGGAGAGCACGCCAGAGTTATCGAGGAACGACACCCAAAGCGCGTGCGCGGTTTCCACGATCCCGGAATCGAAGTGAAACTCGGTCACCAAAACGCCAACCTGTTTCCGTAACAAGGCTTGTACCCCGTCGCAGTACGCGGCGAAGCGCTCCAGGGCGGGTTCGGAGGGCGATTCAATTTTTTGGTCATTTGACGATGTGGTTGCCACCCCCCCCCGGTCCCGAAACCCGTCCGTCGTTCCGTCTCGCCCCACACCAGGTCCACCGGGTGTCCCCCCGTATGTACCATCCCGCCCAGCACTCCCACCCTGTTTCGCACTAGGCGTCTTCAACCGTCGCGCGCCGTGCACCTTGCCTTGCCCCGCGGTGTTAAACGCGAGCTCCTCGTCCTCGACTTCCCTAATCACATCCTGCGACTGCGTGCCGCACCGATGACACACGTAGAAACCCTCGTCGGTTTCGTCGAAGTCCGCGCCTCGGCACGTGGAACACGTGAGCATCGCGGCACGGACAGGACGAAGACACGCGCCGCCTCGCGCGCTGCTCGAGCGGAAGCGCGGCGGCGCGCGCGGGGGATTGGAGCGTCCTGCGAAAAAGTATCGAATATAGGATTGTTATTTTTTCAGATCTGTAATCCCCTTCCACAGAGGAGCGCGCACCGCCGGAGGCACCGATGCGTTGGTTGCCCGAAAAAGGCTGGTTGCCTTCCCTGTGAAAGCCGCAGAGCTCCCCACGAAAACGCTGTTTAACCGATGGCTGCGCGACGACGAAGCAGCGCGTGGAAAGTTCGCGCTCCATGAACACGAATCCGTGCCGGTCGCTACGCTCCTGACACGCGAGTTGTACGAAGATTACGCGAAATGGTTGACGGACGTGTACCTCCCGGAGTCGGGCAACCCGCTCAGCTCCCAAACCAGTGAATCGTATTTTGGCATTTTGGTCAGCGATATTTAGCGAACAGCGGCGCGTAAAGCGCGCGGTGCACAGAAGAACGCGGTTACGAAGTTCTTCATGTGCAACAAGGGAACATTATATCGCCACTTGGAACAGGTGCAGTGGTACCGAGGACTCAAGTCGAACATGCGGCTTTTGTCGGAGGCGCGGCTTGCCAACCACCGTCTGCGCCCCCAAAAAGAAAAGGTACCCCCCCCGAGGTGCGTGCACGGCAAGGCAAACAACGGCTACAGGTGCATGTTGTGTCCGGGGAAGGGGATCTGCGAGCACCGGAGGAAACGGCACAAGGGGAAGAAATCCGACTGCAAGGAGTGCGCCTGTGAGTGCGGCAGCAGACCGAGGAACGCCCCCCTCGGCTGCGGTCGTTGTCGCGGGTGGGCGCGCGCGAGCTATCCCCACGGGTATTGGGACGAACCGTGGTTGATACCTTGGAAAGAAGCTGCTAAAAAAATAGAGAACGAATGGAAGCGGAAAGAAAAGGAAAGAAAAGAGAAAGCAAAGTCTCGCCTTCCCGCGAACGGCCTTGTTCAATGATTGCTGTGGACTCAAGGGCTTCGTGCCAGCCTTCTTGGGCTTCAGCGGAGTGTCAGACCAGGAGGCTTGTCGGCCCGCCCGCCCACGAGTACGCGTCACGTCCGCGGAACAATTGTCACTCCCCGGGCGCGGCGAAGTGACGGACGGATGTGAGATTGCACCGCGTTTTTTATAACCCATTTTCGGGACACAAGATTCTGTTGAGGAGAAGAACAAGCGCGACGACGACGAAACGGTAAGCGCTCGGTCCATATTACACGAGGCTACACACTATCCGGTGACACCGAACTCACACCAAGCGATGCCGCCGAACTCGTTTCTCGGTGAAGATACGTTGTCATATTTGATTGACTGATTCGGCGTTAAATATACGCGCATTTCATGCTCCAACCCGGTCGCATCACTTCTCCGTCTCCGTCTCGTCGTCGTCCTTCTTGTACAGCGACAGCGCGACGCCCGCGCCCAGCATCCCCTGATTGTAAAAAATGAAATGTCAGTCTCGTATGGGCAACCAGGGAGGCGGAATGTGGTGATTGGGAAATACTTACCACCACCACCGCCAGACTCGCTTCCGTTGATATTTCGTACCCCCCGAACCCCGCGACCATCTTGCACCCCACAAACCCAAGCACCGCGGCGACCGCAGTTTGCAGGTACTCCAGCTCCGCGACCATCTGCGCCACGAAGGCGTAGAGCGACCGCAAACCGAGGATGGCGAAGATGTTGGACGAGTACACGATCAGCGGGTCCTGCGTAACCCCGAAAACGGCCGGGATGCTGTCCACTGCGAACACCACGTCGCTCAGCTCTATGACGCACAGACACAGGAGAAGGGGCGTGGCCATCTTGACGATCTCGCTGGTTTTTTCGTCCTGGCACGACGAAAAAGAAAGGGTCAGTCTCTCGGGCCGTGTGTATGAGGGATTGGGAAGGGTAGACGTAGTGTGACCTCTGGTAAATTGACACGGTACTGTGTCTTTTTACCAAAGTACGCCAGTTAGAGTTACTAGTAGTAAACAGTCTTGGTAATCGGTATTCGGGCCGATCAGGCAGGCGGAACGTGGTGTTTGGGAAATACAAATACGTACCTTCACCTCGGTCCAGAAGTTATCGCCGTCGTACGCCTCGGACACGGGTAACAGCTTGGAGCAAAACTGCAATTGTAAAAGAGAAGTGTCAGTCTTGTATGGGCAAACAGTGTTGGGATTTGGGAAAGGCCCAATACGTACCTGCACGATCGCGTTTTCACTCATGTCTTCGTCCTCTTCTTCTCCTGATTCCGTGATGAGCTTGTACGAGGAGAAGATTAAGATCCCGGCAAACACAAGCAAAACGGGCTTGAAGTTCGTAATAGCTTCGTACCCGGCGACGATCATGAGCGCGCGCATCACCACGGCGCCTGTTTTTGTACAGGAAAAGGTCAGTATTCCCGGGACTTGTGTGAGTTTAGACTCGGGGTAATCGGCAAACAGGGAGGAGTAATCGGGCCGGACACAGTCGGGCGTAATCGGGCCTCCACAGTGCGTTTGTGATGTATTTGTAACAGTCGCCAGTAAACCGTCGGGTGAGTTTGGGAAAGCCCCGACACGTACCGCCGATGCCGTAACTCAAAACCTTGGTTTGCTGCGTCGGCGGCACTTTGAAGTACTCAAACACGAGCACGAACACGAACAGGTTGTCCACGGAAAGGCTTTGTTCAAGAAGGTACCCGGAAAAGAACTCCTCCGCTTTCTGCGGGCCCTCCACTAAACCTACCCCGGCGCCGAAAAGGCAAGCCGCCGCGACCCAAAACGCAACCTCCTTCATGTCCCCGGCGGATTCTTCCGACTGTTTGCTCACCAGCGCAGGTGTTTCGGACGGGTCGCCCTCGTCGAAGGAACCGGAGCCTCCTATGGCGCGTCGTAGAGTGGTTGTGGTGTGTTTCGTGGTGGGGGTTTTGGTGGGTGCGAGGTATCTGGGGCTAGATACTCTCAAAGATCCTACCGAAGACCGCACCAAAGATTCTGATCCTCCCAAGGATTCTCGTCCCCAACCTACGTTGGCGTTGGGTTGTGTCCGCACCGCGTTGATTCGTCCCGTTGTTCTGCGTGCCGCGGAGGCGTGCGTCATGGCGCGTGCTGCTTTCCTACCCACGCCAGCGCCCAAGCCTTTCACCAAGCCGAAATCAACACGCGTCGTCGCGGTCATCGCGGCCATCGTGCTACTGGACGGAGCAAGGTGCGCCTGAAATCACAAGCCTAAACCCGCCGCGGTGCCTGGCGCGCGTTTTCCCGAGACGTGCCGAAGGGCGCGGGGGATGACGCGAAGGGCGTGCGTGGGCGCTGCGCTCTTTCCGCACGCGTCAAGTGGCGGATGCGGGTCGCGTGCGACGGGACGGGCCGTGTGGACTGAGCCTCGGCGGGGACCGGGGACGGGAGGCGAGGCGAAAAAAAAGGACTCTTCGAGAGGCTCACGCGGCTCGCTCGGCAACTCCGAACGGATTTTGCCACGTCGACCGGGAATTCGACTTTATACGGGATTTCGGCGAGTCAATAGACCCTGGAACAGGAAAAGGAGGTGCAGAGAGCATCCAGTCGGGAAATTGCGCTGATAATAAGAGGGCAACTCTAACGCAAAAAGTGAAAAAAAAGTGAAAGTTATCACTCTCTCCTCGCCGCACTCAGCAGCGCGTGCAGGATGATCCCCGTGGCAACTGATACGTTGAGGGAGTCCACGGACGTTTCGTCTGTTGCGTCGTCGTTTCCGATCCCATTCATCTTGGCGACTTCAATCGTCCGCGTGCACGCCCGCCGAACGTTCGTGCGTAGCCCGGCGCCCTCGTTGCCCATCACGAGCACGGAGGGTTTGTCAATTTTATGAATAGCGGTAACGTCCTCGGCGCCCCGGTCCCCCCCGCTCGCCCCGAAAACGTCCCACCCGTCCTCCGCGCACCGCTGAAGAAACCGGTGCATCACGCCGACCGATTTGATCGGGAAACTCTCGAGCGCGCCGCTTGAGGCTGGGATTGTAAAAATAAATGTCAGTCTTGTATATCGCGTGTATGTATGGACAACAGTCACCAGCTTCGGTCTGAACAGTCAGGGCATCCGGTAAGACGTCCCTTCGCAGGACGAGTATATCGCGTGTATTGGACGATGGCCTGGTCAACAGTCACCGGCCACCGGCCTGAACAGTCAGAGGTAAGACGTCCCTTCGCAGGACGAGTATATCGCGATGTATGGACAAACAGTCAGAGGGAAAGGCCCTTACCTTTCGAAACCACCGGCGAGAGCGGCGCGCTGTTCTTGGCGCACACCACCACGCCCGATACGCCCAGGAACTTCGCCGTTCGCAGAATCGCGCCCAGGTTCTGCGGGTCCACCACTTCATCCAGGGCGAGCCAAATCGGGGGGGGGTTGTTTTTTTTACCCTCCGAGCTCGGCGACGGCGGGTTCCATTTGGGGAGCGAATCGATCGGAACCGGTTCCAGCGCGCTCGCGTCAATCACCACGCCGTTGTGCGGCCGCCCCGACCCGCCGCCCTGGTTCACGAGCATGTTCAGGTCGTGCTTCGATACCGTCGTGATTTGCAGACCCAGCTCATCGCACCCGCTCAGAATTTGCCGGTCACCCAAAATGCCATCCGCGCCCTCCTGGACCCATACCTTGTGAATCTGCCGGCGCTTCGCCAGCAGCGCCTCCCGCACCGGGTTCAATCCGAAAACAGCCTCGCCCACAAGGGTTTCCGCTAAAGTCGACCGCCCGGTTTCCTCGCGCACGCGTTTCTTCTCGTCGTGCCTGTCCTGCCAAACACTCCGGGTCGTCGGGCCTCCAAACCCGTCGTCGTCCTCGAAACCCGGTCTGTATCGGTCTCCGCGGTCGTCGAAACTCCGTCCCCGTCCTCGGTCGCCCCGGGCGTTTCCCCGACTTGCGTTTCCCCGACTGCCCCCACCCCGTCCCCGTCCTCCCCGTCCCCCCGCGCCTTGTCGCCTCGCCGCGAACCCCACGGTTTGCGCCTCGCCATCATTCCCGTAGTCCTCGGCGTACGCGTCGTCATCGTCGAAACGTTTTCGGGCCTGGGGGGCGCTGGTGGTGGCGCGGCGCCGGGCAGGGGGTGGCGCATCGTCACTGCCCTCATCGCCGCCGCCTCCCATCCGCCAGCTCGCAAACGCGGCAACGCGACGCATGGGCGCGTGGGCGGGACGAGAAACGCGGCCGAGGCGGGCAAGGTCGGTCACGAGCGACGCGCGCATCGCGAGGTGGGAGAGCATTTTCGCGGAGTCGGCACGCGACGTGCGCGCGCGCGAGGGTGTGCGCACTTTCGTCGTCTCGGGGCGTTTGGAGACTCGTCGTTTCTGTTTTTCGCCCGACTGGCCGATACCATTCCAGCCTCCATGAAGGTGATTCCCCTCGTGTCCCCGCCGATCTCATCACTCCGCGGCACACGAGCCTGGTTCCCCAAACCGCTCGCGTCACGTGCAGACGCGAAAACGCGTTGTCGCGGTCGTTCCGGTAACGGGTCACCATGGACCCGCGGTCGCGCCGCGGCGATCGCGGCGGCGCGGGCGCGTACGACGACCGCCAAAATGAGTACGGCCAAAACGGAGCAGGCGGGCCTCCTCCCCCTTCCGCGGGCGGCGGCGATCGGTACCACCCGTACGGCCCTGGCTCCGGCGGCGTCCGGCCCGGGATGGGCGCGCTCCCGCCCCCCCCAACCGCGGCAGCCAACGCGGGTGGGTACGACCCACGGCAAAACGCGTACGGAGGGATGCCCGGCCAAATCGATCTGCAGAACATCGTGAACACCGTCAACGGCGCGGCGTACGGCCACGCGCCTCCCGGCTCTCACGTCGCGTACGGAGCACCGCCGGCCGGGTACGGCGCGCACTCGCTGGCCGGGTACCCTCCCCCCCCCCAGCAAATGGACCCCCGGTATTTGTACGGCGCGCCTCCCGGGCCGCCGAACGTTGCAGGCCATGTTGGAGTTTCGCGACCCACGCCGGGGGGCATGAAACTGGCGCCCGGGACAGGCCACGCCGGACGCACCGGTTCCGGCGGGATCAACGAAGAGGTGCTTTGTCCTTCCGAGTGCGCGGGGAAGGTTATTGGGCATGGCGGGGAGAGCATCATGCAGATCCAACAGAGAAGCGGGGCGCACGTGAAGATTCAATCGAGTAGCGAAGTGCCGAGCGGACACCCGAGGATCATTTATATCAGCGGCGCCGTGGCGGCGGTGGCGGAGGCGCGATCGTTGTGCCAAGATATCATCCGGGAACACAGCACGAGTGTTACTGCGAAACCAGGAGGTTTTAACTCTGGAGGAGGGTCAGGTGGTGCTACGTATCAGCCGAAAGAGGAAATGAGGCTCCCCGTGGATATGGCCAACGTTGGTAAGATCATCGGCCGGGGCGGCGAGACCATCCGCAGGCTTTCCGAGGAATCTGGCGCGCGCCTTCAAATCGAACGCGAAAGCGGCACCGTGTTGATCAAAGGCTCTGACCAGGCTTGCGTGCGCGCGAAGGAGCTGATTTTGGATATTATGAACGACCCCAATCCTCCAGGTGCGCCTGGTGGTGGTAGCAGAACTCAAAACGACTTTGTGAAGCACGAGATGAACGCGGAGGGGTGCGAGGGGAAGATCATCGGGAAGGGCGGCGAGTCGATCCGGGAACTTTGTCAAAGGACGGGGGCGAAGATCCAGATCGACAAGGAACTTGGGACGGTGTCGATACAGGGGAAAAAAGAAAACGTGGATATCGCGATCGCGACGGTACAGGCGATTATCGACGAAGGCGCTACGGTGTACATGCGACCTGGCGGGATGCCGGGCGAGGGCGATCAACGAGGGCAAAACAATCATCAACCCGCCGGCGGCGATAGGTACGAAGCGCCAAACTCGCTCGGCGGCACCGGCGGGTACGCCCCCGCCCCGGCGGCCACGAAACCGCTCTGGGAAACCCACAAGTCACCGGAAGGGTACACGTACTACTACAACACCACCAACGGAGAGACGCAGTGGGATTTGCCGGATGACTTTCCGGGAGTAGCCCTGCCGTAACTTGTGGATCGACGCGTAGTTTAGAAAAGCCACACAATGGATTGACGTCGCGCTTCCGCATCCGCCTTGACGTTTGAAACGGACCTGTCTTTGAATCGAGACGCACCTGTCTCACAACAATGGACGCTTTGAAAATCTCATCCCGCGGCTTCGCCCACCTTTCCCGAGGGACGCGTCCCCGATGAGGGCTTCGGTTGAATCGATAGCACCTGATGACCACCTGTCTAACCACTAATGGACGCTATGAAAGCCAGCTGCTTGCCTTGAACTTTGAGTACCATGGTACGTTGTAATTTTCACTCATTTCGTCCGCAAGATCTTACCAGACCGGCTCGCACGTGCCACACATCGTGTGACCACTCACCGCCCGGAAGCGATGACGCTCCCAGGTACGCACTCCCCTTGTGCGGATGTCACAGCTCGCGTTACCCCATCTTAAGTTGTATGAGCAAACAGTCATCAGGGCGACACGTTGTTGTTTTGAAATCAACGGTCCGCGAAATCCCGGAAAACTCCATAAGGCCCGAGCCCTTGTTGCCGCGGCCCGTCCCGCTCTTTGGATTTCTCGGGACCCGCTTCTTCTTCCCTGAATCTCATCACACACACCACGCACGCGTGCACCCGGTCATCCCGGGAGACCGGGTTCCGCCCCCGTTCCCAAACGCGTTGGAAGCCGGCCCACTCACCTGTTCCCCCCCTTCGCCCTTGCTCCACTCGCATCGTTTCCATCTCATCCGAACCATCACAAAAACCACGACTGCCCGTCGCAGAAGCGGAGCGTTCGTCACGCGCGGAGCCGTGGGGCGGTTCCGGCGCTCAATCCGTGTCCCTCACGCTGCGCCGAGAGCCTTTCGAGTTCGGCGTCCTTCCCGCGTCCTACCTGCTGCCGCAAATCGAAACGCCGTCGGGGCTGGTGCCCATTCAGCAAAAGCTCCTGGCCGTGGCCGCGCAAAGCCAAAGCAGGCGCGACGGAAGGCCGAGCGTCACTAAGGAGGACATCGCCCAGTGCCTCGAGTTGCCGTTCGCGACCGCGCGCGTGGTGATTGATACGCTCATTTCCACTTTACCGGAAGAGAGTACTTTTCTTAACGTCGACGGGGAGGATTTATTAGAGAATGGGGAAGAAACAAAAACAGTCCTCGTCACGGACCTGCTTCTTTTTCTCTTCGTCCAGACCTTCACGCGCCCGAGAGCGCAGTCGCAGCTCCGCGAGTCCGCTGGGGCGGAGTTTTTCTTCGCCACGGCCACGGACGGCACGGACAGCGGTTGGTCGGATGACGAGTACGGAACCGGCGCGCACTTCTCCTTCGGCTCACCGAGCGCGTCGCCGGCGCGGCGACGTAAAAAAGCAAACGAAGCAAACGCATCCCCCGGCGGGAGTCCGCGCGGCGATTGCCTTTCCGCCACGGAATCCTCCGCCGCGTCTCTGCACTCCCTTTTCGTGGTGCACCACTTCAACACCGTCTGCGGGCTGGTGGTGGGCGATTCTTCCAAAATAGGCACGGGCGGAATCAGGGGAGGATTAACGGAACTCACCGCGAACGAGGTGGACGCGCTCGGGTACCTTTTTCGGGGACACGGCGAAACCGAAACCGACTTTAAAAAAACAGAAAAACTCAGCGTCCTTTCGGGGCTGTTCACCGGCGCCGGTTTGGTCCACGAACTCGCCGCCACGGTCCCGGCCACGGCTTTGCGAAACTGGGTTTCAAGTGAGTTGGTGGGCGGGAGGATGCGTGCGTCTGAAAGCGCGACCCCCACGTTGGCCCGACACTCGGTTTCCCCGAAACGAACTGGCGCGCACAGTTCGGGTTCGGGAACGTCCAACTCAAATCAGCCCAAGCACGACGTTTCCAACCACGTGATTGAAAACGTGCGCAAGGGAACGGTGGTGCGTCGCGCGCGTGACTTTTCTCAAAAAACCTCGGTACGGGTCGCGGATTGCGAAGACACGGTTGTTTACCTGTTAGCACCGGCGCAGCATGTGAGCATCGTGGGTTGCACTGACTGCGTCATGGTGGTCGGCGCGGCACAGAGGGCGGTGCGGGTGGAGCGGTGCCGGGGGGTCACGGTAATCGCGGCGACAAAACGGTTGCGCGCGCGGAACGCGCGCGAGTGCGTGTTCCACCTCGCCGTCGCCGAACCGATTGTTTTCATGGGCGAGTGCGGTGGGTCGGTTGTAGCGCCGTACAACACGTTCTACAATGACTTGGAGAAACACCTTGTTATGAGTAATTTGGAGACTGGCGGGTGCACGAAGTGGAACGAGTTAGTAGAAATACCCGGCGGGGGCGGCGAGGAGAGCGCGCGGGACGGGGACGACGCGAAAAAGGTACGTATTGGGCCTTTCCCAAATTATAGACGACTTGTTTTCCCACGCAAGATTGACACGTTTCTTTTTTACAAACAAAGAAAAACAAAACCGCCGTGCAGCGCATGCCCCCCGAATGCTTCGCGCCGTTCATCGTGCCGTTCCGAGGCGAAGCGTCCGATACCGACGAGTCAAGGAACACCTCGAATACGTCTACTACCGACGATTCAAGGAATACCTCGGTTAACGCACAAATAACTCAGGCGAATCCTTTTTTCGTTCCCGACGAGTACGTCGCGGCGCTAGATTTGAAAGTCAAGGCGGTGGCGAGCCTGAGGAAAAGGTACGTCTTGCATTTCCCAAATCCCTCCGACTGTTTGGCCATGCAATCTGACACTTTTCTTAAAAACTCAAAAGCTTGCGCGACGCGGATTTGGACGACGCCACGAAAAAAGAACTGCAAGCCACCATCCAGTCCTATTTCAAGGAGTGGCTGTCTTCGTCGGGGGCGATGCGGCAGGTGTATGAGCTGGCGCGGATAGAGCGGGGGTAGTTTTTTGGGGGGGTGCGGTATTATCCAGGTTTTGAGGTCTATTTATTATTCAACCATGGTCATACCAGCCGGTGGAAGAATCAATCGTCGCGCGTGCTGACAATCCATCGAGACCACGAACGTCTTTTCTCGTCCCCAAGTCTACGCCAGCGGGTTGGCGTGTATCGTCACGTTGACAATCTTCACGTCCCTTACCGGCCGGTCGCGTTCATCCCCCGGGGTCTTTTCTATCCGGTCTAACACTTGGTGGCCGTCGATTATTTTGCCGAACACCGTGTTTTTCCCGTTCAAGTGCGGCGCCTTGGCGTAGGTCACGAAAAACTGGCTCGCGTTTGTGTTTTCCCCCGAGTTCGCCATGGCCAGGATGCCGCGGTTGGTGAGCTTCAGGTGGTCTCTGATTTCGTCCCCAAACTTGCCTCCCCAGATGGACTTGCCTCCCTTGCCCGTACCTGACGGGTCGCCGCCTTGTAACATGAACCCTTTGATGTTCCGGTGGAACGCGCAGTCGTCGTAGTACCCACTCGCGCACAGCGCGAGGAAGTTCTCCGCGGTACGGGGCGTGTCCTCGCAGAAGATCTCAACCTTCAGGTCCCCGAAGTTCGTGTGCAGGGTGACGGACATCTCGTTTAGGGTTTAGGGTTTAGGGTTCGACTGCCTGTGTTGTACCCCAACGAGCCGCGACGACCACAGACCCCCGCGCGAAACCCCGACAGCGCGCGAGCCGAAGTGGCTGATGATTGAATGAGAGACGACATCGAAATTGGGAAAAAGTTCACTGACTCGCCAACTTTTTTCAATCCTTCAATCAATTTTACACATACGCCTAGAGTTTACTCCTTCACCATTACCTTCCCCAACCGGAAATATCCCACCTACACGTTGACCTTTTGCGGCGACAGCGGTGTTCGGAGAGTTTCCGCCGTTGCCGGTGCGCAAAGAGGCGACGCGGCGGTCATGGACACGTCCCCCGCGGCTTCGTCTTCGTGTTGTTCGTTGAGCAGCGAATCCGCCTCGCTCGCCATCGCCTCGCCGAGCGCAGCGGCTTCCGCGAAATTCGGCGTGGTGACCTCGTCCTCGTCCTCCACGACAGCAGCTGTTTCAAGTGACTCTAACGCCGCTGTTTCAAGTGACTCGACCGCCGGTAACGCATCAGCCGTTTCAGGTAACGCCTCACCTGTTTCAACGCCAACCCCAGTGTCCGCGCATTCTTTGATGATCGCGTCCACGTCCGGTTTCCCTTCCGTGAAGTAAAGAATCTTCTCCACGACCTTCCCTAGGTGCGTCCTTAAAAAATCGTCCCTCTGGCAAAGGAACTCGATGTCCTGCAGTTTTTCAAAGTAAAACTCCCTTTCCTGTTCCGCGCGTTCCACGGCGAGTTTCAACTCGGCGTTTTCGGCGACGAGGCGTTTCATTTCTTGCGACGACGACGCGCCGCCGGGCGCCGAGGCAGTCGCAGGCGCGCCGCGAGAAGAAGTTCCGACCGCGACACCAACAGTAAGCTTGGCCGTCTTCCCAGAGGCGGCAGCGGTTTTCGTCCCAACCACTGTTCGCGCATTGACCGACCCGCTGTTTGTCGCCTTCCGCATCGCAGCACCGCCCCCCTTGCTCGCGTTTCGCCGTTCGTCCCCGTCGTACCCCTCCGGCCGCACGCCCCCGGTCACGGTTTCGTAGTAGTGCTTGTACGATAAAACCCGAAAGTGTCAGTCTCTCGTAATGTTCGTAACTTGTATGAGTAAACAGTCAGAGTAATCGAGCCGAACAGGGAGGCGGAACGTGGTGATTGGGACACGTACCTTCATCCACTGCAAAAACTCCAGGTTATCGAGCGGGCGCGCTTTGACCAGCTTGCTCACCTCGACGTTCCGCGCGATTTTCAGCTTATCGAAAACAACCTGTAACTGCTTGTAGTTGTTCACCATATCGTACTCGCTCGTGGCACTGAAGTTGACCTTGCTCATGTTCACCACCCCCGGGTGACAAGCGTCGAGGATCTGGCAGTGCACGGCGCCCGACGCGACCTGGTTTTTATTTTGTGGAAAAGTTTTTGAAGATGCGATTTTGGTAAGACGGATGATGTGGTTGGCGGAGTGGTATTAGTACACGTTCAGACACGATACTAGTGCACGGTATGGGACCACGCCGTGAACCAACACGGTGGGCGCGTCGCGACACACAGGCGCGCGGGGTGGTTCGTGACTCGGGGGTTCACGACGAAGCGGAGTCAGAGATCTTTTGGCCAGGCGGAAATCGTTTGTCCCAATCTCGTCGATCCGAACGACGCACCTGCTCCACCTTGGTGAGCTTGAGGTTCAGTAAGCCGTTGACCCAGTCGAGCAGTTCCGCTCTGCCCACGAAGAACGCGGGGTTCTGAAGGCCGATGCCGGAAGCGGCGTGCGCCATCGTGACGGCGAGGCCGGGATGTGAGTCAGCGCGAAAGAAACGTCTCTTATTTCCCCTCTACGGAGTCTAGTCCCTCACCACTTGTGCACTTAGGAATTTCAATCTGGCTACCGAATCGGTAGCCAAAATACGTTGATCGCAAAAATCGGAAAACAGTGCCGGTCGAAAAATGCGATGGAAAATGTGTTTTGCCATTTCAAACATAAAATACCGATCAAATTTCCTAAGTGCACAAGTGGTGAGGGACTAGACTCCGTCTCCGTCTCCGTAGCTCTCGTCAAAATTTCGATTTCAAAGTGTGTGTTGAACCTCTCATCATCACATTGCTAATCAGTTTTCGTCGTGCCCCCCCTCTTCCACCGCATTTTGCGTCGTCCCAAGTTCCGTATCATCATTTCCCCGTTCGATGCGCGCCTTCTCCTTCAACTCACGCGCGCTCCCGCACGGCCCGTGCCGGATCCACTTCGTGGCGGTCCACTTATCGCCGATCTCCACGGCGCACCCGCCGTGCAGGGATTTTGAATCGTCGCGCCCCGTCGGGTCGACGCTCCAAAACAACAAAGCGTCCCCGCGTCTCGGCTTGACGTGAAGCTTGTTTTGCGCGCAGTGGCTTGTCTTTGAATCTTCAGTAGTTCTCTTTGAATCGGCGTTACTTTTGGCGTTACTTTTGGCGTTACCTTTGGCGTTACGGTTGGATTCATCGTCCCCGTAAAAGTTTCCGGCGCGGTACCCGTCGTCTAAAAATTCCCCAGTCGGAAAAACCGTCTCACCACCTTTTTCGACGTCGGATAAATACAAAATTACGGTCGCCACCCTTTGCCCCCCGTGCTTGCAATTCTCGGTGTCCGTGAAGTAATCAAAGTGCGGGTCGTACTTCTGCCCGGGCTCGTATTTTAAAATCTGCATGCCCTCTCCGTGATCGACCGGGATCATCGCGAACGCGGCGATTCTTTCCTCGATTCGCGACACCACGTCATCGGCGCCCCTTGTTAAGAAATACCCAGTGCTCGTGCGCACCTCGCTCGCCTTGCGGACACCAGTTTTCCGGTCCACCACGCTCGCCAACCGCATCTTTGACTTTGCCAGACCTACCAAATGCGCGCACTCCTCCGGCGTGAGGAAGTTGTGGTACACCTGCGCGCGCGGGGACCAGCTCAGCTGCTGGACCCAAGGCACGTCCCCGCCCAAGCTGGCGAGCCGGGGCAACACCACGAACGTCTCTTCCGTTCCCCAACGTTTCGACAACGCCTCGGCTTCGGGGTCCGCGGGTCCTGGAAAGTACGCGGGGTCGTCAACGGAAAGCTCGGTGTGGGTGCCCCGAATCGCGCTGGCCGTGCCGTCGGCAGGAAGAGGCAACGAGACGCACAACGAGGTGAACAACAGCGCCAGGGTTGGCACGACGGCGGTGGCACGATGACGATGACCGCGTTTCACGCCACGAGCGACTCGCGTTTTCCGTGTCGTCGCAAACATCGCACTCGATTCGCAACACAGCACGACGAATGCTTCGTCGACACACCACCGCACGTCGAGACGCACGTCCGCGCGACGTCGTCTGGAGCAGATCAGCAGATGCAGTTTCTAGGAAGGTGAAAAGCTGGAAACGATGTCTGGGATGCCCATGTAGTTCCGCCAGATGCCATTTACTCCTTATGGCGACTGTTTGCCCTATCCTCTCAAATGGATGGCCCGCTTTCGTTCCGATCCTCGGGAACAGTGGTTCGGCTCCACTTCCTAGCGCATCATCCATTCTCGCACACACCGCGCCACGACGGCAATCACCATGGCCGCTCTTGCGACTCCTGTTTCGCTTCCCGGGGCGTTCCGTTTGTCCAAACTCGGCGCGCCCAGAGGCGGCGTGAAGCGCGCGGCCGTGCGCGCTCGCCTGCTGCGCGTCAAAGCCGCGGTGGAGCGTGCCCCCAACGTCGTCGATCCCCTGGAGAGTGTAAAGGTTGGCGCGGCGAAGCTCGCCATCGCGCTGCTGCCCGGCGAGCGCGGCTTGAAAGCCATCGCGGGTGTGCTTCCCAGTAAGTACAAAACAACCTTGATCGGGCTCATCGACTCGTACAAGCTCCAGATGCTGAAAGCGCTGGGTGGGGACGAGGAAAGGGCGTCAAAGGCGTTGACGTCCATTTTCAAAGACATGATGACGGCGTACGCCGGGCAGGTACGGCCGTCTGGGCTTTCCCCAAATCCGACACAAACTGTTTGCCCATACAACACTGTTTTACCTCTAACGCTGGCGACTGTGGAGGCCCGATGGCCGGTGACTGTTTACTCACCGTGTTGAGTACAGGGCCGGACCCCTTTCCAATCCCGGATATACACGGGGCCTGGCACGACTGACCCTTTTCGTGGACGCAACCAGATCGTGGGCACGCCGTACGAGTTCCCGTCGCACCACCTGTGCATCCGCACGCCGTTCGATTATTACCAGATGGCGAACGCGTACATCGGGAGCTTGGTGCAGTTCGAGCGGTCCATTCTTGGGAACCCCACGCGGTGGACCGCGATTCAAGCCGCGCTTGACGCCGGCGAAAACGTGGTGTTGATGGGAAACCACCAGTCCGAAGGCGACGCCGCGTTCATTCCCCTGCTCACCGAAGTCACGCACCCCGGCCTAGGCGAAAGCATCACCTACGTCGCGGGGGACAAAGTCGTGACTGACTTGCTGTGCAAGCCGTTCAGCATGGGGAAGAACCTACTGTGCGTGCACTCCAAGAAACACATGAACGACGACCCCGACACGACCGCGGTACGTATTGTATTTCCCAAATCCAAACACTGTTTGATGCCCTGTATGGAGTGCAGTCACGCATGTCTTACCACTACAAAACGTGCACCAGAGTACAAGACTGTTTGCCCACTGTGACTCAAGACTGACCTTTTTCGTTCACAATCGCAGGGGAAGCAAAAGCAGAACATGAACACCGTGCGGGCGATGACCCGTCTTTTAAAAGCGGGCGGGATTTGCATTTGGATCGCCCCCGCGGGTGGTAGAGACCGAAGAGCCGCAGACGGAACACTCACACCAGACAAGTTCGACCCCGCTGCCATCGAGATGATGCGGAAACTGGGCACCAAGAAGGGGAACCCCAAAACGCACTACTACCCGCTCGCCATGGCGACGTACGACATAATGCCCCCGCCCGTGGCGAGGGAGAAAAGCGTGGGCGAAAGCCGGATCGTGAACTTCACCGGCGCGGGGTTGAGCTTGGGTGCGGAGCTCGACGTGGACGTGGCGACCGCGTCGTGGGCGCGAGGGCTCGGGGAGGATGCTGATTTGCCAGCCGTGTTCGCGGAGGTGCGTGTCGGGGCTTTCCCGAATCCCAACGCTGTTTACCGCCCTTCTTTGAGCGCGCGACTAGTAACAACCGTCCCGACGACGTACTTCACAAGTGCGCTGTTTGCTCTTACAGTACATTCATACTCGACACGCGAGACTGACTTTTTTCTGTGCAATCGCAGCACTTGTGGCGAGCCGTGCACGAGGAGTACAAGCTGATCGAACACTGCAACGTTCCGGGCGGCGGCGACGCGCCGCTGCCGCCGAACGCGATCCGGCCGGCGCGGCCGCCCTCGGTGCCGACGTTTTGACGCGCACGGATTGCTTTTGCGGGCACGCGTATTAGTCAGTGCCATGCCCGTGACGACGTTACGCGTGTAGGCTCTGTTGTTCTCGTCGTGTGTACGTCGCGTTTTCACAACACAACTCTGCATCAGTCGCAAAAATCGTCCTCACATCGTCGCTTGCCGTCGACCCTCTCTTTTGTTTGCTCGCACTCGCGTGCGTGGGGTGCGGCTCGAGTCACGTCGAAAAGGCTTCTGGGTGCGCCGTATGCGTCGGCACCGGCACGCCTTGTGCGACGCGCGCTTCCGGTCTGAACAAGCAAAACCACGGTTTGCACGCCAAGCCGGTGACCGGATCCTCGGGCGCCTCAACCGTGGACGACGACACCCCGCCTCGATCGGGCTTCCGTGACCCGCGTGACGCACGCACGAAACCAAAAGACCTGGAACACCAACCGCCGCGCGCGTCGTGCCTACGGCGCGGTAACGCCCTTCTCGCCGCGACGCACCCAGCACGAGCGGTAGCGGGCGTTGCTTTCCGAACACCCGGGGCGCCATCTCGACGACGGCGGAGGTCGGGTGACGACGAAAACGAAAATTTGGACTGCACCGACATCACCTCCAACTCTTTTGAAAGCAACACCTGCGATGCTTATTACAGCACGGCTTTAGATTCCAGTGATGACGAAACAAATAATACGAATGATGACACGCACACCACGGGCACGTACACGTACGCATCTTTAGAGTCGAGTGACATTGACATTTCCGAGGTGATGGCTGCGGCGGCGGCGGGAGGCGGTGGCAGCCGTGAAAATAGCGGCAATTCCAGTAGAAGGAAAATATACCGAAACCGAAACAAAAACACAGAAACCGACCCGGCGGAGTTGAACCGGGACCCCAAGAGCGAAAGTCTTACCGGTCGCACTGCAGGGTCACCTAGATACATGTTCGTAGAAGGCGTCGGGTGCACCACGGCTAAACGGTCG
>Ga0115007_10000653_pt1 | contig 23010 bp, 7 predicted proteins | sample ArcOceMetagenome_2_FD_87166 | JGI IMG/M metagenome (GOLD analysis project Ga0115007, IMG submission 87166) | Marine eukaryotic phytoplankton communities from Arctic Ocean - Arctic Ocean ARC135M Metagenome | ecosystem: Environmental > Aquatic > Marine > Oceanic | place: Arctic Ocean | collected...
AATCAACCTTCGTTGCTTCAACACCAATTGAGGACGGTAACGCAGTGCATTTTTCACCACGATGTACTGCAGTTCGGGCAAAGAAATGATCCCTTGACGGTATTGATGCACTGGGAGGAGGAAAGAAAATGGTGAAGATGTATTAGTCTTGGCAGTAGTTGAAAAAGATGCAGTAACACGAAAACCAATGGTTACAGTACTACACAGTACTACACAGTACTACAGCAACAGCCACCACCACAAACATTCTTACCCGGTGCCATTCCTTTTCGTTCAAAATCCGACAACGTGGCAAATTTCCAATTTACACGAAAGGCGTCCGACAAATCTTCGTGACGAGTGACCAAGGAAGTGGCCCATTTGGAAAAATCATGCAACGTTAAAAATTTTGTAAAAGAAACGTCCATTTCTATAAAAGCCCGCATTACCAAATTGTCCACTTCATCGTCATTGAATTTTGGTCTTGGTTTACTGTTGGCACCCAATTTCCCACCACTCATCATGCGTCGGGCTTCAATGTCTTCCTCTTCTTCCCCAATGCCTTCCCCCACCCGCTCCAAGGTTCGAACCACGGTGCTGATCAACGCCACCACCGCGTCAAAGGACAAGGCTCGTTTTTTGTAAAAATCAAAAGCATGAAAGGCAAACAATACCTTTTGATCGATGGTGGCACTCGTGTTCATGGCCACCAACAAACAAGCGTCCAAACAATTCAAATCCCCGGCGGGGGAATGAGGATCCACCAAGGAGGTGTACACGGGAATGAAACGGTCCTCCCGCTGCTTTAACCGCTGTGCCCGTTGCAACCGTGCCGCCATTTCATCGATGGTGTTCAAAGTTTCTTTCAATTTTTTTTGACTTTGTTCCAATTTTGCTTCGCTTGCCGCCAACAATGCTCGCTGCAAACTCAAGGCGGAAGGTTTGCTTTTAGGATCGTTCTCCAACACAAACAACGCCTCTTCGGTCAAGGTCAAATCTCGTTCCGCTTCCTTTAACGTCGATTTGTTCGAGATCAATTCTTTTTGCAACTTTTCCATTTTTTTACGAGAACGACGAACAAATTTTTCTCCCCGAGGTCGACTGGCCAATAATTTTGTTTCTTCCCTCAAGGCACGTTCCTTGTCTTTTAATTTGTCTTCGATCCTTTTCCACTTGATGTCCTGCTCCTCCGCTTTGATTTCCCAACTGGCGTCCAACACTGCTTCTTTGTCCAAGATTTCATCTTCTTCGTTCATCCAAGTCACTTCGTAACTTCGAAATTCACCGGGGTCGTACATTTTTTCAGCTTCGTCCTTTTCCTTTTCTCTTCTTTTTCGATTTCGTTCCCGTGTTGCAATTTCTTTTTCTCTTTTTTTTCTTCGTGCCTCTCGCCGCCCTTCAATCCCTTTCATTTCAGTGGCGATCTCCCCCAACAACTCTTCCAATTCCTCCGCTTGTGCGTTTGCGGCGTCTTCCTTTTCATTTTTCTTCTCAAAATCCCTGACTCGACACTCCTCGTCGTCTTCTTCTTGGGTCGTGGTGGTGATGTAACCGTAATACATCGGTGACTTAGTCCGTGGGTCCCAATCTTCTCGCAATGGACTGGTGTCGTTGTAGTGTTTCCGAACTTCGGCTTCCAAATCGGCTTCCAAAGTTTCGATTTCATCTTCTTCTTCGGACCCAGATTCCTCTTCTTCTTCGTCCTCTCCTTCCGAACCGGAACCACTTCCCGACCCCGAACCACTGTCCGAACCACTGCCCGAACCACTGCCTGACCCACTGCCTTCTTCGTCTTCGTCGGAATCGTTTTTCTTGGTCTTTTTCCGTTTCTTTTTCTTTTTCTTTTTGGCACTGCTGGCCTTCTCGTCGTCCTCGTCGTTCTTTTTCTTTTTGATTTTTTTCTTGTCCTTGCCCTTGCCCTTGCCTTTTTTCTTTTCTTCCTCTTCATCACTGTCACTCATGTTGCTGCTCAAGTCGTCCGCACTGCCCGCATCTTCCGCATCGGTAGCATCATCACTTACTTCGGCATAACCGTCGTTGCTGTCTTGTTCTTTCTTTTCACCGTCCTCGTCTTCGTCCTCCCCCTCCCCCTCACTTCTCGCACTGGGCAGGGGCGGTGGAATCCTCGAATCTGGGTTTTGTTGCATGGCATAGCCAATGCACGAAGGATGCATGGCGTTTCGAGCCGCCACCAAGTCCTCTCGTGCCTTTTTTCGAAACATGAATTCCATGACGTCGTAAAATTCGGGCCATTGCGTCGACAAACCTGTCCTAGTACTGTCGAGTCCTTTGAACTTGAAATTCTTGTAGGCGTCGAATCGTGACAACGTTTCTTGTACGTTTTCAATCGACCACTTTTCAAATTGTTGGCCCATTTTGGACCGTCGACGTGATTTAACCACAGTTTCATCTATGCGTGGGTCCACCTCTTGGACGGCTCCCATCCCTTGGCCCATTTTGGGGAAGAGGTTAGCTGTTGCTGTTAAATCGAGTCACGTCTGTCGTTGTTGGACCACGGTATCAACGCGTTCGAGCTATTGGACGGTAATGTTGAAAAGATATGTATGTGTGTTCTACCGTATCGAATATAAAAAGGAAATTGTGAAGCAATTGAACGTGTAGGTTTGCTGTCTTTATTCGCCGTAAAGCTACCGCGCTCCGCTGCTGCCGTTGGCCTAGCTACTAAGGATGTCTTCACGTCTTGACATCTTGATTTTTTTGGCCCCCCGACTCTGCTGGCAACTGGCGAGCTGGCAACGAAACGAAAACAAAACCAAAACTTGAAAAACAAACCCAGTCCAGTTAACGCAAATTAACCACGATGAACTGAAACACCCTTGCCCCCACGTCCAACCCGACCCCCACAATTGCAACAATGTCTGACGATTTAAACGCTAGAATGATGCAAATTCGTTTGAACATGTTACGCAATCAGATGCAAGCCACACCCAACAACAATTCCACCGCGCCAATCCAACAACAAACTGCCTTTCCACCAATAAACAATGCCTGGGGAGTACAGCAACCAACCAACAACCAACAGTACGGCACCTCCCAATCTGCCCCATCGCTTTACCCCAATTATGGGAGTGGATACAGCAATAACCCCCCACCAATCAACAACAATTATCCAAACAACAACTATGGTGGCACTTACTCCATGAATTCCATGAATTCCATGAACTCCATGAATTCCGTAAACCCAATGAGCAACCACAACACCATGGGCGGAGGTTTCGGTGGCACACCTTACCCTAATTTTGGCCAAATGGGCAGCAACAACACCATGCTGCACCACCGTCCGCACGGTGGCACGAGCAACAATCGCAGCAGCCTTCGTGGCAATCGTGTTAAAAGAGAAAGAGAAAAGCGAGAGAGAGAAAGACAGCAACAGCAACAGCAAAGTCAAATGATGGCCATGATGCAAGCCGCGACGCAAGCCGCTGAATCTAGAAAAGAAAAAGAAAAAGAAAGAAAACAGTTAGAACACCAACAACGTCAAGACGATCACATGAAAATGTTGCTCAAAGTGGTGGCTGCGGGTCAACCAGGACAACTGCATTTAGATGGATATTTTAATGAGGGATCTAACACCAACAGATCCGTACAAAGCAATCGAAGCAAAGGTACTTCAAGAGTACGTGGTGTCCCACAAGATCATATCGGAAGAGGGATGGGTGTCGAAGCAAGCAAAAAATTAATGGCCAAAACACCAAAGCAACCCATGGCACAAGTTCAACAACCAATTTACCATCCACCGGGTCACCCCCTTCATCGCCCAGGATTGCATGGCCACCACCCAGGACCAGGACCACATGGTCCGGGCTACCCCGGTCAACACCTTGGTCCGGGTCATGGTCCGGGTCACCACCCCGGACCACACGGTCCGGGTCAGCCACCCGGTCAACCAAATTCAAGTACTGAATCCAAAGAGTCCAAAAAGGTGCATGAGAATGACATTGATCCTGCGACTGGTAAAAAATCAAAACATGCACTGGACAACGAAACCAAAAAAGAAGCCGAAGTGCAAACAACCAACATAAATGAAGAGAAATTTTCGGAAATGTCATTGAAAGAATTGGTGGAATTAAAAGACGAAGAATTGGATTTGACCAAAACATTAAATTTCAATACTGGGAAATCCAAAACTCAAGACGAAGTAAAAAAAGCACAAGCCAAAAAAAGAGCCAAAGCATTGGAAGCAGCATTGAAAGATCAAAAAGGTCGGTCAAGTGCGATCCCAATGTGGCGACATCGATTAAAGGGAAATTTAAAACCAGAAAAACATTTGGTATTATCAGGAAAACCATTGTTTCGTGCCATTATGGGTGCGATAACCGCTGCTTTTTACATGCGTCGTTTACGAGATGCCCGTGACGAAAAAAACCGTATTGGTGCTGAACCCGATACATCCAAAGTATTGCTTGCATTGAGTGAAATTACAAATTCTTTTTTCAGTCGTGCCATGAGAATACCAGTCACAAGTGTGATGCGTGCCAAAGATTTGACGATGGATGTCAAACCACATGTGTATCATTATGGTCCATTGGGATTGTTGACACGCACGGAAAAAACACCTTTAGACACACGAATGCTGCGTGTGAAAGTAAGAGTGGAAGGTATCATGGAACGAATTACATCACAAGATTCTGTAAAAAATGGATTGAATTTAGGTATGATAACATATTTAACAACATTGATGGGTGAAACAGTGTGGTGGCCAGCTCATTTTTTATTTGGCAGTGAATCAGACGAATTGATTATTTCACCACCATGCACTGTACATTTACACCAAGCCATGTTAAAACATGGTGGCAAAGAGGAAGAAAAATTTCGGTCCATGTCACATCGATTGGTAATGGGTTTACTGGTCCATCGCACCTTGATATCGTTGTTGATAAAACCAGAGACAATGGGGTTTGGCAAACCAAAAAATCAATTGGTCAAAAAAAATATAGCGATCATCGGTTCTATCATTTATGAAATCTTGAAAAGAACAAAGGAGGGTGAATTCCCAAAAGCCAAATTGAAACACATGGGGGAATTGGATGACATAAGATCACATTACTTGACGTTAAAAGCATTGCAAATGCGATTGCCACATCAACACATACCACACATACATGAACCACACGTGGCTTGGAAGAAAAATCGCCATAAAAAAAATGAAAAAAACAGAAAAAAAATGGTCAAAGGAAAAGATTCGGACGATTCGGACACGGACAGTTCAGACGAAGAAGAAGACGATAAAAAGAAAGAAAAGAAAAAGAAAAAGAAAAAAGAGGAAGAAAAGAAAGATAAGAAAGATAAAGACAAAGTGAATAAAAAAGACAGCAAAAAGGAGGACAAAAAAGCAAAAGGAAAAAAAGGCAAGGATAAAAAAGGGAAGAAGAACATTCAAAGAAAAGACAGTGAAGCGAGTGAAGCAGAAGAAAAGGAAGAAGCAAAAAAAAAGAAAGCCAACGAACCCTTGAAGATCACCGGTGAAAAAGCGACTGAAGTGGCCTCCGGTAGTTTTAAAGTCAAGGTGAAACAACTGACGGGAACTGCAAAAAAGGATTCGAAAAAAAAAACAGTTCCAAAAAAAGAAGAGAAAAAAGGCAAACAAGTTTATTCCACACGATATGTTCAATTGACACAAGATTGCATTTACATATATTCCGACAAAGAATTTTCTGTGTTGTACGGTGAATATTATTTAAGAAACATATCTAAAATTGAAGCAATGGTGAAAAAAGAGGTGAAAAATTATGAATATTTTTTTTTGCACCACAAAACGGACGAAGAAAACACGGCCAAAGATTCGAGTGTGGCAGAACACACGCATAATTCTGAAATACACATTGATTTTGGTGATCGGTACCACAAAGATGATTGGTTGCAAAAAATAAAATTATGGAAAAGAAGAGAACACCCAATTTACAATCAAGTTCATATGACATACAGTGATGTTGACATGGCTTCTCATTTATTTCCCTTCAAAAGATTCAAAAAAGGTATGGGTGTATTGAGTGACCCCTGGTTGGACGAACAAGCCGAAAAATTAAACAAATGGATTGAACATGTTGTGAATGCAGTCATCACAAGAATGAGTCCAGACGGTGCGTCCAAGCAAGATGAAGCAGCGGAATCAAGAAAAGAAGACACGCCAAGATTGTAAGCAACTGAGACATTTAAATGGATGTGTACCGTATGTAACATAACATTAAACATGTACACACGGAGTTACCATACCCCGGTACTGTATTCGATATTTACATGTACCCGGTACTTTGAAAATTGACAACAAGTTATGTACACATGTCATTTTATGATTCTACCTGTACCTGTACGACATATACGTAATACGTAGGATGTACGTTTAAATAGGTAACATAACTTTCTCTCTCTCTCTCTCCCCCCATATTTTTTCTTTTTTCTCACCGACAACATACCCATCAACGTCACTCATACATTTTTGTAATTCTTGTTGCGTCTCCTCGGTCTGTATTCTTCCACCGAAAATCCTTTTCCATCCGTTCTTCAGTTTCTTTTCACATTCACACTCTTTATGTTCATCTCTTTCCTTTATCGAATTTTCCAAACATACTTTGTATCTCTCGGCCCTCTTTTTTTTACGGTGTTGTTTCAACACCAACATCATTGCTTTTCCTTTTCCTTCATGACTGCCGTCGAAACGACATTCTTTTCGGTCACCACAACTTTTTTCATTTCTGTTCTCTTGACAACTTGCATGGTCCTGTTCTTTTTGACCTTGACACAATCCTTGCACGTCTTTTGTCACCATGCGGTCTTCGATCATGCTTTTGAATGTGGGTATTGTCCATTTGCATTTCGTAATGATTTCACTTTGCTGCTGTTGCTTTTTGCTTTTACCAGCATATTGTTTGCACTTGAGACCAACTTTAAACTGTAAATTATGTTTGTGCAATGCCACCCAGTCTTTCCAATAGCGCGTTTCACGTTCACTTCCCGTAGCATCTTGGTCGGGGTCATCGTAAAACACTGAACAAGCAACGGCCCCTTGTTTGTCGCTTTTATTCGTCACCAACGCTGCTCCTGCCCGTACTCCCTTTTTAACCCCGGTATAAAGTGCACCTTTGGTTGCTTGATACGTCACAAAGCCCAATGCTGCTTGAGTAGTTTCATGAATGCTTTGTTGCACATGTGCAACCAAACCCGCCACTGCTTGTTTTGCATCGGGCCCAAGTTTTGCGAATTCCTGTGGCACTCGTTTCATGGTCTCCAAGTAGTGTTGCGCCTGTTCTTGCAACGGTCCAGTTGTTTCTGCCAATTGTTCGATGCCGCTTTGGACCCCACCGTTTGCTACAGCGGATCCGACTTCCATTCCTATTTCACCAGCTGTACCAATGTGACCAGCACCGTCCACCACGGAATCAATGGAATCCATGGTATTTGCTTCCAACACATCCAAAGCAACTTGACCATCAAAATCAAAATTAACATCGGCGTGAATGCCTTCAATCCCTTTGTCCGGAATATCTAAATCACCGCTCGCCAAGTACTGATTCAACCAAGTCGTCACACTGTCCAATTGATCCACGCCCAATGATTCCAACCATTCGTTCATATAAGTCAACGCAGCGGTCAAAGGTGGTTCCATCCAGTCGTTTGTCCCTTCGGCCACATCAACCACTTGCGCGTCTGATACATCAATGTCGACGTCAATCGTTGTTGCTGCTGCACCGGCATCGACACCATTTATAATTGTTTCGTCCACAATGTGGTCCAAGGGATCGTTCACAAAGTCCACCGCAGCATTCACGTCCACCGCGGGATCAACAAGATCATTGGTAGCATCGAACGCATCGATGGACGACGTCACCGCATCATGATTCATAATTGCTTCGGTTGTGGACGAAACAGCGTTGCTCCCTGTATTCATCAAGTAGGGCAACATCTGGTCGTATAGGTTGGCCCGGAAATTAATCATCATATATGGTACGATGCCAGTGGCACTGACCCAACCACGCACTCGCAATGCTAAATCAATCAATGTGTTTCGAGCACAATTTGTACTAGCATGTTTGTTCAATGGATTTAATGCCGTTGGCAAATAAATGATTTGATTGAACAAATTGCCTAAGTCAAAAGCACTTCCCATTTCTACAACAACACGCCCACCACCAGTGCCCAATACGCCAACGTTTAAATCAATGGGCCGTGTGCAAATTAATTCTAAACTGGTTTCCACACGATCTGATAATCTTAATTTGCTTTGAAAGCCAGTACGCATATTTGTGTTCATGCGAAAACGGGTCAATCTGCCCATGGTCAAGGTCTTAAACATTACATCCAAATCTGGAATTAACTTGGTAACAAACCCAAGGGCACTAAATATGTCTTCCAGCGGACCCGAAATTTCCGACCAAACTTCTTTCATGATAAGGTACAAGCCACCGAAAGCATTTTTTAATATTGTTCCAATTGTTTTAAATAAACTACTAAACGTCTCTGTCGAGATTAAATTTTCTTTGATCCAATTTCCGATTCCTTCGACCACAGAACCCACCGCTTGAAATACATTGAACAAAAGACGACCAACGTACCAGATCCACTCTTCAATAGCTCCCAAGTATAATGGGCATAAAAAGGGTAAATCGTACGTTAAAAATAAATTAAAGCCTCTTGGAATCAATGTTCCTTCGTGGAACCATTGTCCTCTTGAAAATATTAATTTAACTTTCATTGGCAGTCCAGGGACTTTGAACTCAAACATATCGTCAGCTTCCTTCACCCGTTTCATAAGAGGGTTCTTCGGGCGAAAATCAACTCTAGGTGACCGTTGCAACGTCGGGCGAAGCGGCACCGGCTTGTTGTTATCATTTTTAGCCACTGTTTGGCTCAAATCCTTTTGGATTGACATTGACATTGTTTCCAGCAATTCAAAGGTTTTGGCCTTCGCGACTTGGTTGATTTCTGTAAAGGACGAAACTTTGTCTTCTTCTTCTTCTTCTTCTTCTTCTTTCTCTTTCTCTTCCTCTTCCTCTTTTAGTTCTGATTCCAGTTCCCTGTCCTCGGTGGTTGTTCTGTCTTCAAAACTTATTCCATCTAATATTAACACTTCAGCCTCAGTACCTATCACGCCATCCAAACCCTTTTGGGTAGTTTGTCTAATATCAATGTGTCCAGTAACAGTAGCGATACCGAGACTTCTTTTGCTATATTTAAAACCCCAATCGGTTGCCAATCCAGCGCCTCCGTTCGTACAAAAGTCTAGTGCCGGGTCAGTGCCAATACCCAACTTCATTTCGATGCTGTGGTAAATTGAAGCACACCTTCCGAAACGAAGCGTGGGTGCTTTGGTGTGTGTTCCACATTTAGCTTCATTGGCTTTAGCTACTTTCTTTTGAATCACCGTGTTCAATGAACCTTTTATATCGTCGATTCCATCGAGTAATAAGAATTGAAGGGAATCCAATGCTTTCGGAAATGGGGCTGTATCTTTATCACCCATTAGCAAGGAATCTTTGGCGGCATCTGTTGGTTGAATACGAGCGTTGCCGTTTGGTGTGATGTTTGGAATGTCCGAGTTGTCATTCATCTTTCCATGGACAGCTTCATCCAAAAGAGAAGAAGGTGTTGTACTTTCTTGGTTGGACATCAGAGGCCTGATGTGAAGAGGTGTGTTGCGCTCATTAAATGTAGTCAATCTTAAGGCTGGAATCGCCGGCATGTGTTGGATAAATACAAATGCATCGCTGCCACTCGATGAAGATGGTGGTGAAGGCAAAGAAACATTGGCTGGGCATTCATTTTGATGTACTTGGACCGTGTCTTTCTTCACAGTACCATCTGTTTCCGTTCTTGCATCAGCTTTGCCGTTTAATGCATTACTAATACCAGGAACTTGATGCTGCAATACATCGTTAAAAAAACGATCGCCAGCATGCAGCGATGTACATGTAGTGGCTAATTTTTTGGACTCGTACAACATCAATACATCTGTTTGACTTAAACACAAGCCTGGCAAGGGTGGTTCTGAAGTCACAAGCCGTGAACAGTACATACATGCACCAGACGATTTTTTACTTAAAGGATTAACATTGGAGTGATCGAGACATGCTTGGCATGTTGGATTTCCATCGTCAAAACTTTGAATAGCTTGATGGCAATGCCGTTCTTTGAACGATGGGCTGCGCAAAAAGGTCCTTTGTCGAACTTTTTCCGGTATTGTTTCAACTTCTCTTTTTGGATGGCATTGTCCGTTAATTGGATCAAAAATACATTTAGTCCTAGTATTGCAATACAGAGCACGTAAAGACAAGGGCCAGATATCGTTGATATATGCACCATCAAGTTGTTGCAACTCTTTGTGAAATTCGTCCGAGGATACAACACCAAAATCACATTCACTTGTGACCATTATTTTTCCAGTGCCTGGGTCTTCTTTTTGCAGAGGTACTGTTTTTGCAGTTATCCGCGTGCTGGGTAATATTGATAAGCCTTTGCCTTCGTTTTCCTTTGTATTTTGTTTGTCTAACATTTCTTTTTGAGATGGCATCAATGCCATACAGTGTTTAATCGAGGGTACACCTTGATCATCTATAGAAATGCAGTTCATACACTCCCCCTCACACAACATCCCGTTTTCCTTCAGTTGCCAATGCAAACTACCTTGTTCTCCAATGTGATTCCGATCCCGATCCCGAACCAACACGTCAATCGCACTCAGTAATTCGTCGCAATGGCTCACTGCGGCAGGAGACTCGGCACTGTGCAATTTTTTACGAACAAGACACGCTTTTTGCCCCAATTTATTACGACTCGAGTCACTTCCATCCATTGTCTCGTCGACGAAAGTCGCAAAATTGGTGTGCAATATGTATTGTTTTGATTGTTCGGCTTTTACGGATCGAATAAAAGTTTCGCTTAAAGTGTGCAAATTCCTTTTCTTGCGGGTACCGGTGGTCATTTCTCGTTTTTCGGCTCGCCAAACAGCAGACTCGAGCAAGTTACAACTTCCAACAACCAAAGCTCGTTCCCCAACTCCGTCGCCATCGATGACGCTGGGCTGCAAGCATTTCCAAGTACTTGGATCGTTCTCCTTGTACCCAACGTCTGATTCCACTACCAAAAACATGGGCAACCCAGATTCAAATGTCACGCTGTTTGGAAGATCCACAAATTTTTTAATACCAAAATTTGACCAAAATTTAACGACTTGACTTGAAATGTGAAGAGCCGATGCTGCCAATGACACCGAAGATGGCAAAGGATTAACCCATTTGACCGGATTTCCAGCACATTCACCGGGAAGTAAAATCATTTGTGAACCGGGCAAGATGTTGTGGTGGAGGTCGGGAGGCAAGGGGAGAGGATCATCGTCGCCAACCATCGCGGCAGGCGAAACCAAAAACTCTGCGACCTTACCTCTCCATCCTCCATATCGAGGGATACCTTTGTAGGCGATTAGCTCGGTAGTGGCAGTAGCACTGCCCTGACCACCCCATTGTACACCATCTTGATAAATTCTGGTTGCCATAGATCTTGGTAAATGTACCACAGGTGCGCCCATAAACACACTTAGTTTGTTTGCAGCAAGTAGAGCTTTAATACCGCCCCATGCATTGTTCAAGCTATTCGAGCATTTGTACGTCTTCGCAATACCTGCAAATATATTCGATGGATTCGCTATCTCACTCGCACCCTGAAATCCAGCCAATGCCCAACACGTCGGTGCGGTTGAAAGGCAATAAGCACCAGCTGTTGTGGCCGCTACCGCACCACCTATCATTTTAGCAAAGGCAGCCGGATTTCTACGAATCGCACCCTCTACTCCACTCCGCAAAGATCCACATTGTCCTAGAAGTCGTCCCTTTGTACCGTGGCAGGAGCGCATGGCTGAACAATCACAATGGACCTGTTGACTTGCAGATTTATAACCACACACAAGGTCAAGACCCGGTCGTTCCGCTTCCTGGCAACGAATTGGCAACCCCGCCTTTTCTGCAGGTAGAAGGCAATCTTCGTATAAACAAGGTAAAAGGATTGATTCCAAAAATAAATTGGAATGAGATTTTGACTTCGACTGAAAATCAGCAATGCCACCGTTCATTGAACAATGCAACTGGTTAGGTTTTCCGTCCATAATCTCCAAGGACGGCAAAAGATGTCCCCAGTCTTCAACTCCACTATTTACATTTGAATACGTTTCAGCGTGTACACCTCTAACAAACCTTGTCTTGCAAATTTGTGACAGTTGAGTAAAACCAACGCTGCCGATGCTTCCAGTCTCAAGTTTCTCTGTGATAGCCAGGGACAATTGGGATGGTGGAGGGGCAACGGGGTCTTGTACACCCATTAATTCCATGATTTTGCCTTCGTCGCCAGCACCGTCGTAACACGCGGATGCACCACAGGTGGCGAACGTCCACGCACGGGCCACAGATAACTTTCTCGTCGCTTCCATTTCTTTGGCAACGCGCCACTGTTCTAATAAAAAACGAAACTCTTTGGCCATGGTTGCCGATGCCAACTGTTGAACCCATGTGCATTCGTTTTCAAGATCTGCTTCGCATGTGATTTCATCGGTGTTTTTGTGACAGGCTGTTGGTGTTTCAGTGGTACTCTTGTGCTGCTCCTCTTTTGTTGCACAGAAACCACCGTCCTCTTTTGAAAGTTTTTCGCGGAGTGCTGTTGGAAGAAGATGTGGAGGCTTGATTTGTTGCTTGTCTAACAAACGAAGAAGCAAATGGACATTATCAAGTTCGGTACGACTGTAAACATTGCCATTGTCCTTTTCTGTTTCGTCGCCAACAAGAAAAGACAACACAACACGAATGGATTGTTCCAAATAACATGACACCACTGCTTCGGACAATACGGTACCACTACCATCACTGCAAGGATCAGATGCTGCTACCTCTGCCTTTGCTTCCTCTTCCATTGCTTCCGTTGCTTCTTCTTCCATGGCTCCCTCTTCTGTTGCTTCCTCTTCCGTTATCTCTTCTTCCTTTGCTAACTCTTTCAATGTCGCATCTTTTGGTGTTGCATCGTCGGCAGAACCAACAAATTTTTCAAGTGCGCGAAGTGCTGTTCGCGTTTCTTTTGATTTCATCCGTACCATTGCCACTTCCTGAAATGCATTGGATAAAACATTTTGTTTTTTTCCGTCGTCGTCCAATATCTGAAAACTGTGTAAAACATCGGCGCAAATTTTGGGGCACCAAGCATGCACTCTTTCCGTTGATCTCTCTTTTTCATCAATCCGTTTGTTCAACAAACGCATTTGTTTCTCAAAACCAACACTGCCGTTTTCAGTGGGTGCTTCGACCAAATCAAATTTAGCCCGTACTTCGGCCAGTACCCGAGTATACCAATCGATGGCTTCGCCTGGTTCGCTTGCCATGGAGCCTTCCAACATATTAGCGGTTTGTATTCCCCCAACAAAAGGAAACGTTGAAGTTGCATCCAATGGTTGGTTTGTTTCCAAAGTACGGGCGATCATCGCAAAACCAACTTGTAATTCTTTGGCCGACCATACTCTTGATAATGTTTTTTTGATCGCACTCTTAATGCGTTGTATCGAATTCTCTAGCCGCACTTTTTCCCATGTCGTTTTTTCTTTCATTTGAGACTGTTCATAGGCCCATTCTGCTTCGTTTTTTCTCTCAAACATGGTACACTCACCAAGTTTGGTTGGCACGATGATTGCTCCAGCAGTAGGATCGATTTTCAAACATAATTGACACATATCTTCACCTTGTTTGTTCTGTTCACCGGTGCATAACATACCACCTTTCAACACACCTGCGTCACGGTCGAAAATAATGGATTTTAAATCCCAACGACCAATGCCCGGTTCCAAATCATCCAAATACTCTGAACCCGTTGCATGAAGACAATCATTTTTACTACTGACACAACATTTTTTAGACAAGACCGCTCTGTTGACGTGTTTAAAACCATGTGTTTCCAACTTGAGGCATCGTGTAGGTTCTGTACCAAATGCTTCTTTCCATAAATCAGATTGACCCGGTGGAGGTTTAATGCCAGAAATGTCATTATCACCTTCGGCCATAATGTTAAACACATGACGAGTTCTAGACGTCGTACGAAGAGATGGGGCAGGAGTCACTTTCCCCCCGCCGATCGTGAAAACGGTATCATGAGAACAAGGCAACAGAGCAAGAACTGCTTCATCGTCTTGTGAATTGGAAACCAAGTAACCCAGGCACTTTTCTTCTTGGTCTTCTTGGTGCCCCGGGGGTGTAAATATTCGAAGCAAAATACGTCCATGCAATGCTGCTGATAAAATTGAATTAGCGGGCACATCAGGTGAATTTGAAGTTGTTTTTATCGCTTTCATCAATTCGGATGTGCACCTTTCAAGTTCTGGACCATCTGGACCAAATTCTGAAGTAGCCAGTACTGCATCTTTAATCTTGCCAAAAATGCTTCGCGAATTCAATGCTTGTTGTTGAAGTTCTTTTTCGGCTGGCGTAGTTTTATAATTCAAACATTTAGAATCACATTGTGATTGAAAGGATTGTTTCAATACATGTTTTGCATGTGCGACAAGACATTGTTCATAGTCGTCTGGTTCATCCTCGCCGCTTGATTCGTAATACTTGATGTTGTGATTATCACAGTACCTTTTGGCCGGTTTTAAACCAGCGTCAGATTCTAATCGTGCGCATGTGTCGTCGACAGCAGTATTGCCCGGGCCATCTTTCGTTTCAATAAATGATGAACGTAAACTTCTTTTACCCGCTTTTTCAGTTGATGTTGTTGTTGTATCTAAATGGAGGGGTGTTTGTTGTTGTTCGGCGTTTGTTTTATAATCTGCATGCGTGAGCCGTTGAGGTTGCCTCATGTACTGTGCTTTCCGCAACGCATACTCTCGATCCAATTCACCTTTCGTTTTCTCTGGGCAACTATTCAATTTTTCAGTTACAACACAACAACTGCATTGTTTACATACCTGAGAAGCTTCGTAACGTGCCAATTGTTTGGAAGCAGCATCGACATTTGTTTTTAATGCATCTTTTTTGATGTTGCTGTTTGTTCTTATTTTATTCTTCCCTTCGGTGAAGGTATTGCACAAGTGTCTGTTGCATGCTTGGCAATTGGCTGCGTGCACTAAACTTCTGACTGTTTCACCACCTTCACCCATTCCATGACTTTGTTCCACTGCTTCTTCGACAGCGTCGTCCTCTTCGTCCATTTCTTGTTGCTCCAATGGGTTGGGGCTTGTTTTTTCGTCGTTTTGCCATTGTCGTTTGGTCCATAATTTTTTGGACCACTCTGTAAAAAGTCGACGTCCACCCATTTGCTCTTTTAGTTTGACCGCATCGCCTGGACTGAACTCTGTTTTACCATTCTTTTGGTGCGCAATTTTTTCGGCGACTTCAATATCATCGATCGAAGGAAAACCAAACACTCCAGATGGTCCACTGATTAAAGCATCAAAGACTTGAATCATATATCTGACATAGGCCGGTTCGATGCCTGACGTAATGAGAACTGAATCATCACTACCTATCTTTTGATCGGGCACTTCCATGTTTTCGCTTTGTCTCATATAATTTTTTAGATTTAAACCGTACATCTTCTGCGCTTGACTCATTAAATCAAAAAAACGGTGAAAGGCTTTAAACACTTCAGGGAAAGCGTTAGCCACCGATAAAGGCACTTGTATATAACAATCACTGGGATCCGAATCGTAAAGTAAACTTTGTTGAAATCCCAATTGTTCAATCGAACACAATTTCGTTCTTGGGTTGCGATAGATATGTGGGAATTGGAGCTTATATTTCACAGTGCCACTTGATTTGTCCGGACCATTTGCTTGGATCGTATGATGTGATCCACCGTCTTTGCTTTTTGTGTCTACTGCGCACGTAAAGGATCCTTTCCCGTTTTTTTGAATTTTACGTACCGAACAACATCGTGTGATTCCTTCTTCGGGAAGCGGCAATACATTCTCAATCAAATATTGATTGCATGAATTCCGACATGCCTTGCGACGCAAAATGTGGTACGGGTAAGCCGCAAGGCATACCTGGTTGCAAAATGTTGTATCGTCCTCGTTTTCATTTTTTGTTAATGTTGCACGACAAACTACATTTTTCCATTTCGACACTTCCAACAGTACGGTGTCACAAAATCTTTCTCTCGTGTGCTTGGCTCTATGTTCGACGTTGTCCTTCGCTCGTTTTTCTGCCGCTGCTTTTGTTTTAGCGTCCAATGCTTGTTCTACCTTACCTAGACTGAGATCGCCATCGTCTTCAATGTCATGCAAAGAAATCATTGGTTCTTCAGACTCGGTCGAGGTGGGTTTGCCATCTAAAATGTCCACTTCCTCGCTGGTGGTACTTTGTAAATGACGTAACTCCATTGCGTGGCCACTTTCCAACCAAGCGCATTTGTTCTTCACGTTGGTTTTAATCTGATAAAATGGAAATCGCCGGGTCGCACCCGCGTTGTAACATTTTTGTGCTGACAATTGTGCTTCGTCCGCGGTACATGGGTTAGACGCCATGTTGTCCAATAAAACATCGGCAAACTCGGCGTCTTCGTGCATGGATAACAATTCACACAACAATTGCCCAAAGACTTTTGGGTTTTGTTCGTCAGGATTATTTCGTTTCCAATGGTGTTTGGGTATTTCTGCTGTACTGAAACCCGATTTGGATGCTCCTTCAAACCACAGTGGTACATTTTTACATCGTACCGCTTCAACCACATCTTGGTTGGTGGCTTTTTTGGACACTGCCCCCAACAAAAAATTTCGCAATTTGATGTTATTCTTGGGTATGGTTTTCCTTTCTTTGGCTTCCGAGACACCGTCCGCGTCAAAAGAATAAATTTTAGTGTTGCCGTCTGGACCCAGTTCAGGAAACAATGGGTCTAACCCTTGGTCGTGTGGATGTTTTTTGTTGTTCTTTTGATTCCCCATCAATGTGTTGGGACGTGGACCTTGTGGACCAAACATCAGTGACTCAGCAACGGCTTCACTAAAACGGTACACTGTTCTGACGGCCAAATGACGCAACATCCCCATGAACTCTTGGGCTCTTGTCAATCTGTTTTCTTTGGGAAATCCTTTGGCCGCATACATGCGTTGCATTTGACGTGTGGCACGTTGAAAAAAACCATAGTTGCTGGATTTCATAATTTGTAAAGGATTGCCGGCATGGAACACGTTGGGCAACGCGCCGACGGAGGCTGTTTCATCCAATTCTTGCAATTCGTTTAACAATACATTTAATTCTCTCAATGGTTGTACGACTTCAAAACCAACTTCGGCCACTTCTTTGTCCATGGTAGACAATAATTGATGAAACCATCCTTGTTTTATTTCGTCGCGCGTTGCAGCTTTGTCGGAGCCCAACCCCGTTCGTCGTAAACCATCCACCATTTCTTGTGCATTGTTGCTCAGCATTTTAAATTGATTGTTCATTTTGTTGTTGGAATACAGTTTTGATTTGATGATTGGCCACAACGATGAACGAAACATTGAATACATACCGGCGTTGGAATTGATGGTAAACGATTCCAATGCGATGCTCCCTTGCAAGGCTAAACTAAATTTAAAAAACTTGATTCCCACGCTTACCCCCAAATTGACATCGTATGTGGCCACGTTGTAATCGATACCGGGTCTCTCGGACCATTTCTTTTTCTCGGTGGACAACGAAGCTTCGTCCACGTTACCCAGTGTCCGAGTAATGTGTGAAACACGGATACCACCATCGATTGTGACTGGCACGGCACCAATGGGCACCGACACACTCATGCAAAAAGATTTGTGTTCCAATGGCCAATTGCGGCCCAAGGGGGTAAATCCTGGAAGACCAAGCGGTCTATTTTCTTTGGCGTTGCGAATGAATTCATCTCTGTACTGTTCCACACCGGCTAAAGTCGGTGCCACCAGATCGGCGGCTTCGTTCACTCCTTCGTTCACGACGAATTCGCCGGCGTTGTCATGTCCTTCTAAATCCAAGTCATTGCCGCCATTGTTGTTGCGAAAACGAAACGATGGCGAATTGGAATTGGAGGAGAGGAAAGACGATGGGTCGTGTTTGGCCGTTTGTGATGGAGTGGCGAGGAGGAACGACGGCAAAATTAGTAAGAAGATCAAGAGGGTCTTCATTTGTTGCCGTGGGGATCCAGCAGGTTTTGACCGAGTGATAGATAGCTAGGAGATGAAGAAGAGCGGACTTGATTAGAATTGCATCGACCCTTTTTGACCAGTGCCTTGCCTCATTTTCAGAATTTCCAGGCTTTATACATTTATAACTACCGGTAGAACGACCTGGTACTGGTTTCACCTAGTTAGAAACATATTTCACTAAAAATCGCGGAAGTAGGCTTGCAAAAACAAAACCCCGGGCAGGAGTCTATAGTCTATATGTCTATACCCCCTATTGAATTGAACCACAGAACGAAAATTTATTATTATACATACATGGAAAAGTTAGATGAAAAGAGGAGTTCGATTGTTCAAATTTGCAATATTGTGGATCGAGAATAAAATCCATATCCTCAAATCCAAAATGACCTCGCTCGCCCTCTACAAGGACGCCGTCTCCAAGGCGTACTACGGCCACCTCGGTTGGGGGCTCAACCTCGGCATCCAGTTCTACGTCGGGCACAACCAGATCGCGCCTTGGGCTTGCAACAGCGCCATGGTGCCCTGCTCCTTGCTCCATCTTGCCTGCGCATGGGGCATCTACGGGCGCGGATCCGCCTCGGCCGTCAAGACCTACAACAAAGTGTCCCCGTTCCTCAACATGTTTCTGTTCACGTTCACGATCGCCCTCGAGGTTGTGCACACGTTCGGGATCGGCGGCATCGATATGCGCGACTACGGCCTCGCCGACTACGAGCACGGCGTGTACTGCGTCACTCTCGGGCAGCTTGCGGTCAACCTTGGCCTGTATGCCTTGATGTTTGCCGGGGAAATTCCGCTGATCACGGGTGCCGTCAGCGACCTCGATGACAAGAACAAGTAAAGATGAGAGACGAGCGAGACATGTGAGCCTCGCGTAAAATGATGAAAAAACGAAACCCGCCCCAAAAAATTATACCAGGTACCGGTAGAAAAAAAACTGATTCATTCTCATTCAAATTCTTTCTATATACATTGTTAATACATTGTTAATACTGGGTACTCTTAAATCTGTTTTTCATTCGTCGGAAAGCAATAAAACTCAATTGTACAAAAATATATCTTTAAATCAAAGGCATTTCAGCAGGGCGAGATAACCAAAAATTGACCCCGGGTAATTTTGGGTGATTGGGAAAAATCAGTGGTATAAAACGGCAAAACCTGGAAAAGTAAGGTACATGTCCCCTGGTTTGGGAGTAACTTCTCTTTTTCCTTTCCTTTCAATCCACATAAAAACATATTTTGTAACATGGGAAGGTACCAGGTAATTGATTTCTGGATAAATCATGTTAATAGGTTACCTCCATTCATTATTTACTGTAGGTCAAGACATCCTTTGGTCTGGTGTGGTGTGAAGGGCTTTTGTCGAGAGCTCGAAAAAAATCAGAAAAAATCAAGCCCAAACACAACCATCTGCGAAAACAGAAACATATGCGTTGCTTTTGAACCTCCACCTCCCCCAATCGACAACACAGAACCAACCCAGACCTCACCGACCAAATGCCTGGAATTCTCGATCAATTGGATTTATCCACCACGTCACCCACTCCTTCTCTTCTCTCCTCCAATGAAAACGAAGATCCTCCAACACCCCGTTCCTCCGCACTCCAACAACAACATCCTGACCACCCACCATTGCAACCACCACCACCACCACCACCACCGGAAGAAGAGGAACACAAACTGCTCGAACAATCCATGAGGTTGCAAGCAAACAACCGGGATCAACGCACCATACGTCGGTCGTCCACTCGATTAGATGCCCATGCTATCCGATCCCTTCAATCGCTTCAATCGCTTCAATCTTTCAAACACACCAGCACCATTGCAAAAAGAAAAACAACCACATGGACAACAGAACAAACCAAACACGACGATGACGAGAATGACTTCAATATAAACAGTACAATACGTTCCAAAGAAGATATTCCTTCGCATCATCGCACCACGAAACTTTCCAACATGTCAAAACGGAGCAGTTTTGTTCGTGGTTCGGTTGTTCGTTCTTCGATTGTTCGTTCAATGAGCATGATCATCCAACCCGAGCATTCAATTGTTGAAAGCAGCACCCCAGAGACCTGCATGCGCATTTCATACAACATATTCATTTTTATCTTGGCGTTTTGGGGCTTGTTCATGAAAGATTTAAACACGTTGTTTTTGCCTGCAAGTGCCGACGTGGTAGTTTTGATTGGCAGTTGGTGCGTGTTTGGGTTGTTTACCATGGAAGTGATTGTGTTTGCAACATTTCTGCCCAATTATTATCGATCGGAAGAAATGTGGATGGAAACATTGGCCGCCCTTTCCCTGCTACCCCTTGGTTCGCATCTCATCTTGTTCAGTACGGTGGACGATCGTTTGTTTACTTCCTCAACTTCTTTAAAGTCGGACGATACAATGTACCGTGGTACCGAATTATTGTACATGATAAAAATCGCGAATACGTTGTACATGATTTTACAACCAATACGTGCCGCAGCGATGGCCAACAGAACGGCCATCTCCCTGTCTAAATTATTGCAATATTCCACGGCATTGGTGGGGGGTGTTGTTGCTGAAGTGACTGCGGCACGGTCACCGGCAAGAAAAGAAACGTCGGACAATTACATCAATCCTAAAATGCCCGATTTGTTTTTAAGTGACGAACAAAATGAAAAAATGTTAAACGAATCTGCCCTGTTCATCAATGGTGGCGGTGACCGTGACCGTGGTACCAAGAGTGTCAACGGTACGGACACCCAAAGAAATACAATAGCAACAACACCACAAGAAACACCAGTGTCTGTTCATTCCTCTGCTACTGCAAACAGCAATTCGAGCAAAACCAGGCAAAGAAAATTAAGTACATTTGCCATTTTAAAACCACACCATACAGTCACCCGATCGTATTCAAACATGTTGGGGTATGCTACACCCGGCAGCGGTGGCAATGAAAGCAAACATTCAGATGGATCGACAAACCAAAAACACCGTCATAGATCCAACAGTCAAGCGACAACGGCAAGCAGTGGTTCCGGTAAAAAACATAATAGAAGAAGATCATCACTGCTTGCTCGATTAAGACGAACCTCCTCCACTACATCCATTGGATCAATGGACACTTACGAGAATGACGAGTCGGAAGACGATGATTTAAGCAAATCAATGTTGGGTATGTTTGCATGGTTTTGATTGGATTTGTTGTTGGTATTGTGTCTTGTCCTTGGTTTTTTTTGATTTGATTTGTTGTTTTTCCTTGTATTCATTTGTTCATTTGTTTTTCTTGTTCTTCTTGTTTTTTTCTTGTTTTTGATCGATCTTCTTTGGTTTTTCTTTGGCAGGAAAATCATTGTTGGCACGTACAAATTTAAATGTATTGGTAGGCTTAATGATTGTGATGCCAGCCATTGGATTGATGAAAACCTATTCCTTGGATCTGTATCCTCAACAGGGATTGCAATTGTTGCACGCGACTCATTGCAGTGGTGATTTGGAAACAACAACGCATGCAAAGGATTTGAAACACAGTGCTGTGACATACAGTCAAATTGCAGAAAGACAAAGAAAAAAACAAATAGACATCAATAGAATTGAATCCACCATCTCCAGCAATCCAACGTACCAAATATTATCCATGGTGTTGTGTGGACACGACACTGTTTACGATCCGTTCCATATTTATACCAGCACCGACAACAAAACGACCAGTGGCAGCAGCACTCGCAATACAGCATTGCAATTGCATGACAGTGTGAATGTGAAACAACTGCGTTCAAAAATTGCTCGTCATTTAAAATTGCGAACGTCGGAAGTATGGCATGTTGTCGTTGATGGCAATACGACAAACAGTGGTCGTAGCCGTTGGTTCAGCAACAACACCTCTTTTTCCAGCGTCACGGTCAGTTTGAGATCGGTGCATGTGTCGCATTCCATGTTTTCGATCTCTTTGACAATCACCTTGTTGATCGTTGTGGTTGTGTGGTCGTCTGCATTTGTCTATGATTACCAAGATTTAATTACAAAACCATTGCATCATATCATTCATTTGTTGCGTCGATTGGCCAGTAACCCACGTCTTGCGGTTGACTTTGGTGTACAACAACGGCAAGCATTCAAACAAGGCAGCACTTTAGGTGATGCTGCTGGTAATGTTGCGGCCAACACTTCTTTGTTTGGGAGTCGGGGCAGTGGAAATGGTTCACCAACCAGTTCCAGCAGCAACCACGATACGAACAGCAGCAGTGGAAACAATCCACATTACACTAGTGAAATTCAAATTATTGAAGCAAGCATTGCTAAATTTGGTCGTTTGTTGCATGTTGGTTTTGGTGAAGCCGGCGTTACCATCATTGCTAGAAATTTATTGCGTGGTAAATTTGATCCAGTAAGTGTGATGGTTTTGACTGACGTGTTGTTTTTTTGACTCACGTGTTGCCTTTTTTTTCTCTCTTTTTCTTCTTCTTCTTCTTTTTTCTCCTCATGCAACTGTGTATTGTGTGTATTAGGTCCAACCGGGGGTGAAAATACAAGCCATCTTTGGTTTTTGTGACATTCGTAACTTTACAGACTGTTGCGAAGGTAAAAATACAAGCCAGACAATGATTTCAGTACGAGTGGTTGTATTTTGTTGCTCGGTCACTAAAAGGTGTTTTTTTGTTTGTTTTTGGATTTATTTTACATGGATGCGTAACAGTGTTGAGAGAAGCGGTGATGATTTTTACCAATCAAATTGCTAGAATTGTACATTCTTCCGTGCACGCAAGTGGTGGGGATGTAAATAAAAACATTGGTGATGGTAACAGCAATTTGTCTTTGGCTCTTTTGATCCACGCTCTTTTGATCCAACTTGCTTTTTTGTCCAGTCTTTCCTTTTGTTGTGCTGCCCGTCCTTGTTCAGCTTTTAATCGTTGTTC
>Ga0115007_10000661_pt1 | contig 22791 bp, 23 predicted proteins | sample ArcOceMetagenome_2_FD_87166 | JGI IMG/M metagenome (GOLD analysis project Ga0115007, IMG submission 87166) | Marine eukaryotic phytoplankton communities from Arctic Ocean - Arctic Ocean ARC135M Metagenome | ecosystem: Environmental > Aquatic > Marine > Oceanic | place: Arctic Ocean | collected...
AAAATGGCGCGCCCGAGAGGATTCGAACCTCTGACCGCTCGGTTCGTAGCCGAGTACTCTATCCAGCTGAGCTACGGGCGCTCAAAAAATGGCGGAGAGGGAGGGATTCGAACCCTCGGTACCAGTATTAGGTACGGTTCCTTAGCAGGGAACTGGTTTAAGCCACTCACCCACCTCTCCGCAGAGAGCGCGTATATTACCCTAACCTTTTGGGAAATAAAAGCCTTAAGTTTCAATTATATTGAATGGCTATCTTGCCTTTGTTATTTCTTACCAAAAGGAAAACCACCACCTAATCCGGGCAAGCCTCCAGGCATCCCGGGTGGCATTCCTGGAGGCATTGCCCCAGCTCCAGCCCCACCACCCATGCTAGGGGGCATCTGGCCTTGCAGGCCACGCATCATCTTTTGCATACCGCCTTTACCCGACATTTTCTTCATCATCTTAGCCATTTGCTTATGCTGTTTAATTAAACGGTTAATGTCTTGAATTTGTGTACCAGAACCTGTCGCAATCCTGCGCTTACGTGACCCGTTTAGCGTGTCTGGCACTGCGCGTTCCTTTGGTGTCATAGAATTGATGATTGATTCCATTTGGTCAAAGTTCTTTTCTGTTCCTGCACTTGAAGCAGCTTGGGCCATACCACCCATGCCCGGCATTTTATCTAGCATTCCTGCCATGCCACCCATATTTTTCATTTGTTGCAACTGGTCTCGGAAATCTTCTAAATCGAAACCTTTGCCTTTTTTGATCTTTTTAGCAAGTTTCTCTGCCTTAACCTTGTCTACTTTTTGCTCTACTTCTTCAATGAGAGACAGTACGTCACCCATCCCCAAAATTCGTGACGCGATACGGTCTGGGTGAAAAGGTTCCAGGGCTTCTACCTTCTCGCCAACACCTAAAAACTTAATTGGCTTACCGGTAATGTGGCGCACCGAAAGTGCCGCGCCACCGCGGGCATCACCGTCTGTTTTACTAAGCACTACACCCGTTAGAGGCAATGCTTCGTTGAAGGATTTGGCTGTATTTGCTGCATCTTGGCCCGTCATGGCATCAACCACAAAGAGGGTTTCCACAGGCTCTAAGGTGGCATGAAGCGCTTTCACTTCGTCCATCATATCTGTATCAACGTGCAAGCGGCCTGCTGTATCAACAATCACTACATCATAATGCTGTTGCCTTGCGTGACTAATCGCTTTTTGCGCAATCGCTACAGGTTTTTCCATAACAGTACTTGGAAAGAAGTGAGCCCCCACTTCTTCACAAAGCATCTGTAACTGTTTGATGGCTGCTGGGCGATAAACGTCCACACTCACCAACATGACAGATTTCTTTTTCTTTTCGATAAGGAATTTAGCCAGCTTGGCAGCAGAAGTCGTTTTACCTGCGCCTTGAAGGCCTGCCATAAGGATCACAGCAGGCGGCTGAACCGCCAAGTTAAGATCTTCGTTGGCGGTGCCCATAATCGATTCCAGCTCTTGCTGGACGATTTTTACAAACACTTGGCCTGGGCTTAAGCTGCGACTAACTTCTGTGCCTACAGCACGGACTTTAACTTGCTCAATAAATGCTTTAACCACCGGTAAGGCGACGTCAGCTTCTAATAGCGCCATGCGAACTTCACGCAAGGTGCCTTTAATATTATCTTCTGTTAGGCGCGCTTGGCCACGGATGTGCTGTAACGTTTTGCCTAAGCGATCAGTTAAATTATCGAACATATAAGTCTCTGTAAAACACCAAATGATGGTCCCTAGTATACCCCCGCTAAGGCTATTTGGCGCTTAGTTTTAGTCTTTTTTAACATCAAGCCTAGGCATAGCTGCTGTGCTTGATTATGATGGGGGAACTAATTAGACAAAAATAATCACCATGATTTCTTTAATAGTTGGCCTGAGCGCAATAATCTTCTACTTATCCAGCGCTTGGGCTCAAAGTAATGCCCCCTCAAAGCCAGTGTTTAAAAGGGGCTACACCCTAAGTTTTGTGGCATGGGTACTGCAAGGTTTTCACCTATACCTGCATCTATTTACCAAAGCCGGTCTTTTATTGGATTTGGGTGCCACCTTATCGTTGACAGCATGGGCAGTGATTGGGGTTATTCTACTCAGTAGTTTACGTAACCCAGTGTCTAGCTTGCTAGTCTTTACTGCGCCGATTGCGGCCTTAGCTATTATGGTAGATATGTTTAGCATACCTAAATTTGAAGGCCGTCAGTTTTCTTCTGGCATTCTACTACATATAATCACCTCAATATTGAGCTATGCTCTTTTTGCTGTTGCTGCCTGTCAGTCTGTGTTGCTCATTTATCAAAATCGCCACCTTAAACACCACCAATCATCACGCTTGGTTAAAAGTTTACCGCCCTTACAAACGATGGAAAGCCTGTTATTTGAAGTGCTGGCAGCAGGTCAAATTTTCTTGAGCATCGCTTTACTGACAGGGTTCGTGTTTTTAGACGACTTATGGGCTCAACATGTGGTTCACAAAACCATCTTAAGCCTTTTAGCCTGGGTCATTTTTACTATTCTTTTGATAGGCCATTACCGATTAGGCTGGCGGGGGCGCACAGCGATACGCTGGACCCTTTGGGGCTTTGCTAATTTAGCTGTTGCATTTTTGGGCACTAAATTAGTTCTAGAATTCCTGTTATAGCGCCTCAACACTTGACAGGAGGCGTCTCAGGCATAAGAATTGAGGGCCATATCTGATACGAGGTTAAACCCGCCTTGAGTGAAATTCCCTTAAGCTATTTATTCACTAGCTTGGTATTCCTTATTTTATTGTCGGCATTTTTTTCCAGCGCCGAAACTGGCATGATGTCTTTGAACCGTTATCGCCTGCGCCATTTGGTTAAGCAAAAACACCGCGGTGCTATGCGCGCGAGTAAACTGCTAGACCGGCCAGACCGGCTTATTGGCGTTATTCTCATAGGTAACAATTTTGTCAACATTTTGGCGTCTGCGATTGCGACGATGATAGCACTTCGTCTCATGGGTGATGCGGGTGTTGCCGTAGCCACGGCAATGCTTACCTTGGTGATCCTAATCTTTGCCGAGGTGACACCAAAGACGGTGGCCGCTATTAAGCCTGAACAGGTAGCCTTTCCGGCCTCTTTAATTCTCTCGCCTTTGCTTAAGTTATTGTACCCCTTTGTGTGGGTGGTCAATACCATTTGTAATGGGCTACTGCGCATGCTTGGGTTTAATGCAGCCGCAAAAGCTAGCGACCACCTTAGTTCTGAAGAGTTGCGCACTATTGTGCATGAGGCGGGGGCACTTATTCCGCGCCGAAACCAATCTATGTTATTGAGTATCTTGGATCTGGACACAGTTACCGTGGAAGATATTATGATTCCTCGAAACGAAATTGTTGGCATTGACGTTGATGACGATATTAAAACCATCTTGAACACCCTCAGTCAGAGCCCACATACCCGGTTACCTTTGTACCAAGAAGAACTAAATAATGTAGTGGGTATTGTACACGTAAGGCAAATATTGCCTCTTATTCATGCAGAAAATCCGACTAAGGAAGAGTTTTTGGCACTGGCTAGAGAGCCTTATTTTGTGCCCGAAAGTACGCCCTTAAATACCCAACTGTTAAACTTTCAAAAGCGTAAATCTTGGGTGGCTTTGGTCGTAGATGAATATGGTGATATCCAAGGCTTAACGACCTTAGAAGATATTTTAGAAGAAATTGTTGGCGACATGGCTGAAGAGCAAGACCATGAAAATGAAGATATTCATCCACAAGAGGATGGCTCATTTTTTATTGACGGTACCACAACCGTGCGCGACATCAACAAAGCGCTGACCTGGGCTTTACCCATTGATGGGCCCAAGACGCTTAATGGTTTAATCACAGAAAGGCTTGAGGAAATCCCTCAGTTTAACGTCTGCTTAAAGATAGGTGAGTACCAGCTAGAAACAGTACAGATTAGCGGCAACTTTATTAAGACTGTGCGTTTACAGCGAGTTCAGACATCTGCAGAAGAGGTGCATTAAACACTAACGATAGTGACAAAGGGGCTAGCCAGTTCGCGTTCTCGCACCTTGGTTAGCACCTGCTCACGGCCTTCGTTGTCCAACCGCATCCAAGCGGTAATCTCTTCCCCAGAACGATAACAGCCCTGACAGATGTCGTTATCATCAAGATAACAGACATTAACGCAGGGTGAGGCAATAGGTTTTCCTGACACAATCAAACATCCTTGGGCTGGGTTACGGGGTGACCGTAAAGATCAATGCGCGCATCGTAAACCAAATTAACAAATTCAGCCAGAATAAAAGCAGTCATTCCCCATATTCGATACTCATCATAATAGAAACTAGGCACCTGCTTAACACCGGCAACGATTGGCAGAGCGTCCATCACCGGGTTAGTATCAATAAAAAAGCTCAAAGGCACGGTGAATATTCGATCTAATTCACCCAAATTTGGTACCAGTTGGCTAACCACTGAAGCGGGCACAACGCCTACAACGGGTGTCACTAAAAACCCTTGGCGTGAAAGCACCTGTCCCATCTGCCCCACCACCTTCACCGAGTCTGGCTGCAGTGCAACTTCTTCATGGGCTTCTCTGAGCGCTGTGGCTATCAGGTCTGCATCTTCATGCTCTGCCTTACCACCTGGAAAAGCAATCTGACCTTTATGAGTAGGCATATGCTCGGCTCGCCGCGTTAATATGACCTGCGGGTTGTCCTTGTCATCAGTGATCGCTAGCAATACAGCAGCAGGTGTTTGTAGCTCGGCGGTAAGTAATCTAGGCCGGTGTTGTGCTAATTTTTGGGCAATAAACTGATACATTGGGTTGGATCTACAATTCCTTGTTTATAGTGACGTGCGTTTATCTTACAATAAACAAACCATTTAAGTCAGGGATCTACAACATACCATGAAATATTGCAGCCATTGTAGTGCTCTAGTGAGCTTTATTATTCCTCAGGGTGACAACCGCCATCGCTATGTATGTGATAAATGCGAATTTATTTTCTACGAGAACCCTCGCATTATAGCTGGCTGCATCCCTGTATTTGGCGAAAAGGTATTGCTATGTAAACGTGCTATAGAGCCTCGGCTAGGCTATTGGACATTACCTGCTGGGTTCATGGAAAATGGCGAAACAACAGAGCAAGCGGCTCTAAGGGAAACCTATGAAGAGGCCTATGCAACCCCTAAAATAGGACGCTTATTTAGCGTATGCAACCTATCTAAAGGCAATCAAGTGCATATATATTACTTAGCACAGATGACTGTAGCCGAGTATGGGTCTGGCCCAGAGAGTTTAGAGGTAGAGCTTTACGATGAAGCAGACATCCCTTGGGATAACATGGCATTTGGCACCGTTACCCAAACATTAAAACGCTTTTTTGAAGATCGAAAACAAGGGGTTAAACAACTTCACCATATTGATTTTTAACTAGCCCTGCAGGTGAGGGTTACTTCGACGCTCAGAGCCAATAGTTGACATTGGCCCATGACCTGGGACAAATTTTACTGTGTCTTGGAGCACTAGCAATTTTGTTTTGATCGCATTAATTAGTGTTGCATGGTCACCTTGAGGGAAGTCTGTGCGCCCTATTGAACCTTGAAACAACACGTCCCCCACAAATAACAAACCCTGACCTTGGTGGTGAAATACAACATGACCAGGCGTGTGGCCAGGACAATGCAATACATCTAAGGTTTCATTACCCACGTGGACTTGATCACCCTGATGTAGCCAGCGAGTTGGCACAAAAGATTTAGCCTCGGGAAATTGGAACATACGGCTTTGGTCAGCTAAGCCATCAATCCAAAACTGATCCCCTTCATGGGGTCCAATAATAGGCAAATGTTTATCTTCCGATAATTGTCCTGCTGCACCGGCATGATCAATGTGAGCGTGGGTCAATAGGATTTGCTTAAGTTGCACACCATGGGCTGAAACTCTGCCTAACAGGCGCGGCAATTCACCACCGGGATCTACCAACGCAGCCTCCATGGTTACATCACACCAAACTAAACTACAGTTTTGTTGAAACGGAGTAACTGGAATAATTTCGTATTGTAAGGCCATCGTTATTACTCAATATTTACGTTCAAATGCCAAGGCGCACTAGTCGCTCTAACCTACCCACACACGGGCATTGCGGAACATCCTCATCCACGGCCCATCTTCACCCCAAGCACTGTCTACTGACGAATTAGTGCAGCTACGATACACTCGCTCTGGGTGCGGCATCATGATGGTAACACGACCATTAGCCGCAGTTAGACCCGTGATACCATTGACTGAACCATTAGGGTTGTCGGGGTAGTTTTGCGTCACTTTTCCATACCCATCTACAAACCGCAGCGCTACTTTGCTTTCACAGGCTTGGCGTTGCTCATTAGTGGCAAATTCTGCGTGGCCTTCACCATGAGCGATGGCAATAGGCATGTGAGAGCCGACCATGCCCTGTAAAAAGATAGAGTCGTTCTCTTGCACCTGAACCAGTGCCGTTCTGCCTTCAAACTGCTCCGATTGGTTGCGTACAAAATGAGGCCAGTGATCACTACCAGGCATTAATTCGGATAAGTTAGATAACATCTGGCAGCCATTGCATACACCCAGAGCGAAGCTGTCTTCACGTTGAAAGAATTGACTAAGTTCCTGCCTTGCTAACGGGTTAAACAAAATGGACTTTGCCCAGCCCTCACCAGCGCCTAAAACGTCTCCATAAGAGAAACCGCCGCAGGCAACTAAACCTTTAAATTCACTCAGCGCACGGCGGCCTTCAAGAATGTCACTCATGTGCACATCAACACAGTCAAACCCTGCTTTAACAAAAGCTGCAGCCATTTCTAGCTGCCCGTTCACGCCTTGCTCTCGGAGTATGGCTACACGGGGACGTTGGCCACTAGCAATCAAGTCAGCGGCAATATTTTCCTCACTGTCAAAGGTAAGCACTGAGTTAATACCTGGATTATTAGCATCTAACAATGCATCGTACTCTTGTTGAGCACAATGTGCGTTATCCCGCATAGATTGCAGACGATAACTGGTTTGCGCCCATGCACGATGCACTTGTGTTCTTGAATCAACCAATACTTCTTCACCTTCTAGGGTGAAGCGAATTTGGTCGTCATTATTCAGGCTTCCAATCACGCGACTCTGCTCTGCTAAACCGCATGAGCTAAGCTGACGCAGGACCTCAGCACAGTCTTGGTTCTTCACTTGCAGGACTACACCAAGTTCTTCGTTAAATAGCCACGTCAACAAGTCATCAGCGTCGCTGATCATTTCTGCACATTCAATATCAATACCAACGTGCCCAGCTAAGGACATCTCCACTAAGGTGGTGTACACACCTCCATCAGAGCGGTCATGGTAGGCTAATAATAAGCCATCCTCGTTTAAGCCTTGCACTGCACTAAATAAGCCTAATAAATCTTCAGCATCGTCTAAATCGGGGGTAGTGTCACCTAACTGACTATAGACTTGGGCCAAGCATGAACCCCCTAAACGATTTTTCCCGTTGCCTAAATCTACCAAAATAAGTGAGGTTTCAAAGGCATCCGTAACTAATTGTGGTGTGAGTGTTTTGCGTACGTCAACCACCGGTGCGAAACCCGTAATGACCAAAGAAACCGGTGACGTGACACTCTTATCAATATCACCATCCTGCCATACTGTGCGCATGGACATGGAATCTTTACCTACTGGCACTGAAATCCCAAGCGCTGGGCATAGCTCCATTCCCACCGCTTTTACTGTGTCATATAAGATTGCATCTTCACCGGCGTAACCTGCTGGCGACATCCAGTTGGCAGACAGGCGTATATCACTCATCTGTTCAATTTGAGCACACGCCATGTTAGTAATGGTTTCACCAATGGCCATGCGACCCGAAGCTGGCCCATCGATTAACGCCAAGGGTGTGCGCTCACCCATCGCCATGGCTTCCCCCTTAGTGGAATCTAACGCTGTAGTGGTTACAGCACAATTGGCTACGGGTACTTGCCATGGGCCCACCATCTGCTCTTGGGCTACCATGCCAGTAATAGAACGGTCACCTATGGTGATCAAAAAGCCTTTACTTGCTACTGTAGGCAAATTCAATATGCGCTCTGCTGCCTCACTTAATTCTATGTTAGACAGGTCTAGTGCTGGCAATTCAACTTCTTGACGTTTAACGTCGCGATGCATTTTAGGTGGTTTACCGAACAACACCGACATCGGTAGATCAACAGGCTGATCATCAAACTGTGTATCACTCAAAGATAAGTGATGTTCTTCTGTGGCTTCGCCAACAATTGCATAGGGGCAACGTTCCCGCGTACAAAGAGCAGTAAAGGTGTCCATATTTTCTGGTGCCACGGCCAACACATAACGTTCCTGCGCTTCGTTACACCAAATAGCAAGAGGAGACATTCCCGGCTCATCGTTGTTGATATCACGTATGTGAAACGCGCCACCACGGCCACCATCTTTAACTAACTCAGGAAAGGCATTGGATAATCCACCTGCCCCAACATCATGAATAAAACTAATGGGGTTATGGTCACCCATCTGCCAGCAGCGGTCGATCACTTCCTGACAGCGACGTTCTAGCTCTGGGTTATCTCTTTGCACTGAAGCAAAGTCTAAGCTTTCAGCACTAGCGCCAGAGTCCATAGAGGATGCAGCACCGCCACCCAAGCCAATTTGCATAGCTGGGCCTCCTAAGCAGATCAACTTATCACCTACGCCTACTTCACCTTTTTCTACATGGTTGGCGCGAATATTGCCCATGCCACCGGCAATCATAATAGGTTTATGATAACCACGAACTTCTGGCCCATTGACACCTTTAACTTGGGCTTCGTAAGTGCGGAAATAACCATTGAGCGCAGGGCGACCAAATTCATTATTAAAAGAAGCCCCACCAATAGGCCCTTCCAACATAATATCTAAAGCAGAAACAATACGGGCTGGTTTGCCATAATCCACTTCCCAAACCTGTTCAAAACCTGGAATGCGCAAGTTGGATACACTATACCCTGTAAGGCCAGCCTTAGGCTTAGAACCTTTTCCTGTTGCACCTTCGTCACGAATTTCTCCACCAGAGCCTGTAGCTGCTCCAGCGAATGGGGCAATGGCCGTAGGATGATTGTGAGTTTCTACCTTCATCAATAAATGAATATCCTCTTGGTGGTAAGCGTATTGCTGGTCTTCTGGTTGTGGGAAGAAGCGACCTGCTTTGTGGCCTTTAATAACTGACGCATTGTCTATGTAGGCAGACAATACACCATCACCATTGAGTTCATTGGTGTTCTTAATCATTTTGAATAATGACAAGCTTTGATCTTCACCATCGATAGACCAGCTAGCGTTGAATATTTTATGGCGACAGTGCTCCGAGTTTGCTTGGGCAAACATCATCAGTTCCACGTCTGTAGGATTGCGGCCTATCTCAACAAAAGCGTCGACAAGGTAGTCAATTTCATCATCAGCCAGAGCCATACCTAAATTAATATTAGCAGTAACCAGCGCATCACGACCTCCTTGAAGAACATCGATTCGTTCCAGAGGGACGGGTTCAGTTTGCACAAACAAAGCTTGTGCCTGATCCAGTGAAGTTAACGTTTGCTCTACCATGCGATCATGCAATATTGTGGCGGCCAGCGCGTATTCTATAGCCGACATAGGGTCAGTGGCTGTGAGATAAAAAGCTGTACCACGTTCAATGCGCTTTACCTGCTTTAAGCCACAGTTATGGGCAATGTCTGTTGCCTTGCTAGACCAGGGTGAAATGGTTCCTAAGCGGGGAATCACCAACACCAGATTATCACTCACATTTTGGACGGCCACATTGGGACCATAACGCAACACTTTATCGAGCTTATCTGCATCAGCATGGGCCAAGTCACCATCTACCAATACAAAGTGCATAAACTCGGCATAGACCGTTTTAATACTTGGCAATTCGCTTTGTAGGCGAGAAAGTAGGCGCTGGTTACGGAAGTTGGACAAGGCTGGTGCGCCGCGAAGAGTTAACATGGTAGGCCTCTAAAGAACTGCATCTTTGGGTTGATCTATAATGGAATTAGAACTAGCTTCAGCGGTTTTGTTAGCTTTATGATACAAGCGTCGCTGTTTAAAAAAACTGCTCAGCATGGCACTAGATTCATCAGCCATAATGCCTGATTCAACCTGTACTATGTGATTATAATGGGCAAGGGACAGCAACTGTAATTGACTCACAACAGCGCCAGCCTTGGGTTCAGTAGCGGCGTAGATAAGCCGCTGAATACGCGCATGAATAATAGCACCCACACACATAGTGCAGGGTTCTAATGTAACGTAGAGATTGCAACCACTAAGGCGATAATTGCCAATAACTTGGGCTGCTTGGCGCAAAGCTATGATCTCGGCATGTGCACAAGGGTCGTGTGCACTAATAGTTTGATTATACCCCTTGCCAATAATTTCACCTTCATGCACTACCAAGGCTCCAACAGGCACTTCACCTATTTGTGCAGCTTGGGCTGCAAGCTCTATAGCCTGCGCCATGAAGTCTTGGTCTGTAAAGGTTACGTTATGAGTATTAGCCTGCATTATTGAGTCTCAATAGATTCCAAAAGCACTTCACTGCTACTCAGCTTTAAAATTTATACAAAACGTTGATTTATATGTATTTATTTTAAATTTATACTAAGTTGGTCGAAACATATAAAACCTTAACCACTCTGAGCAAACTGAGATTGATATGATGAGTTTGACAATAAAAATGGTGTGCAGATTCTAACATAATGGGTGAGCAAAGTTTGTAATTACACTGGAATAAAATGACCTTAGGCTAAGCGTAGGCTTAAACTAGTTGATAAAGTGATGTGATTTAGAAATTCCAAGAGCAACAAGGCAAAAACGCCAAACTTGGGCAGGAAGTTAGGTGAGTTGCAGCCAAAAAAAAGTGCATGCATCTATTGCCTTTAATAATAATGGGAACACTTCCTAATTTTATCTAAAATAACCATCTTTCTTCAATAAAGTTATCAAAATTCAGCATAATGTTATTATCTAAATCAAGGCTGCGCCATAAAAATTGAGCCTTTTACATAAAAAAACCGCCTATAACCAGTGTATAGTAAAATCTAATACGTATAAGATTGACAAAATATATGAGTTTATTCCAAGGAAGGGCGAGTGAATTTATCGGAAAGGTTTGGCGGAAGAGTTCGCGAAGCGAGAAAGGCTTTAAACTTTTCACAAGAAGAGCTTGCAAGTATATCCGGTGTAAATAGGTCCCACATGGGTGAAATTGAAAGAGGGCAAACAAGTCCAACTTTGATAACGATTGACCGTATTGCTACAGCGCTTAATTGCTCAATAGCCCAATTAATGGATGATAATCCAAGTCATTAACCATCTGGCCTCAGGGGTATTGATGCTACCGAAGGTACTCCTAGATATGCATTTAAACAGCACTCTAGGCTGTAATATATAGCTGCTTATATCAATTTCCAACTCAGTTACTAATCTGTTGCCAACATAATAATAAAAAGGACACTTTAAATATGCTACATACTTTGTTAGGTACATTGCCATGAACACATTAATTAGTAGCGAAAAAAAAGAACTATTAAATCTTCTATATAAACAACTAGAAACCCTTAAAGAAGATGTAGACCTTGATAGCTTAACCATTGAGTCTGTGGAAGCAGATTTATATTTAACCTGCGGGGTTGGAATTAAGGACGAAAAGAAAACCATCTATGGCAATGAACTTGGTAAGTCAACGTTGAGTATGGTTTATGCCACTAATATTAAAGCAATAAGCCCTAGCGATCCTATGCATCATATTCTCATGGGTTGTTGTGTAGCTGAAAGTTACTGGAATAATTTATCCTTTGTAACTGATGTGGTAAACAGTGACTTGAGCGACAAAGAATTACTGGATGGCTTTAAACGCGGATTAAAGTTAAGGCATATGGCACAACAATCGCCGAGATGCTGGGAACAACACTAGATTCAGGCCTTGGCGCCTAGGAACATAGCGCAAGGTAGGCCAAAACACGTAATTAGCATCAAGTAATATCTTATAATGTTTTTCACACACACTACTAAGTCATTTAGAAGTGCCATAAGCCAAAACCTGCCCAATATAACACTTGCCAGACACGGACATACACCGGTCCTGCATTAACTTTAAATCTAGATCACTAGGGCTTGGATCCCTATAGAGGACGGGGCTACCACAACCTTTATTAGGCGTAGTTAATTCAAGCGCCGATAAGGCAATAATTGCTGTCGCTGTTTATTGCGCAGCCCTTCTTGTTGTATGAGGTGTTTGGCGTCAACACCGGATAGAGGCACTTCTAATTGACGCGAGAGATCACCATCGGCGATAAGGGACAGGTAACGTGAACAGCAGACCCTTAAAAAAGACGTAAAGTTACCCGTATCATGGCCAGCATCGAGAGACTCAAGGTACAACTTGGTAATTGATTCGTTCACAGTCATATGGTCACGAAATGACAGCTCTTCCAATATGTTCCAAAAAAATACTTCTAAACGAATGGACGTTACCATTCCTTGAATGCGCAATGATTTAGTTTTACTACTCCATAAATCACTATTAGCATTAATAAACAATTCACACATATGAGCCTCTCTGCATTACCTCAGCCTATAACAATGCCACAAATTGCCTTAACATGGCAGGGTGAGCAGGCCATGCAGGTGCAGTAACTAGCTGTCCATCGGTGATCGCACCGTCCATAGGCAGCACCACATACTCAGCACCCGCCATTTCTACTTCGGGTTGGCAAGCAGGGTAGGCTGACACTTTTTTGCCTTTAATAATACCGGCAGTAGCCAGTAGTTGGGCTCCATGACAAATAGATGCGATGGGTTTATCATTATCAGCAAAGTGTTGCACCATCTCCAGCACTTGGGCGTTTAACCGCAAATACTCGGGCGCCCGCCCCCCTGGCACATAAAGGGCATCGTAATCTGCCACGTTAACAGCTGAAAAAGATGCGTTAAGACCAAAGTTGTGCCCACGTTTTTCAGTATAGGTTTGGTCACCTTCGAAGTCATGTATTGATGTCGCAATGGTCTCCCCCGCTTGCTTATCTGGACATACTGCATGCACTTCATGGCCCATGGCTATGAGCGCTTGAAAAGGCACCATGTTTTCATAATCTTCAACAAAGTCACCGGTAATCATTAGTACTTTTGACATTTTTTCCCTCACTATTTTTATTAATATGATTACAAGCTAGGTCAGTTTTTGTAGTTAATTTAGCTTGCTGTTAGATTACAACATAAGGCAATTACGACTAGGTACTATAATAATACTACAAATTAATACTTTCATTATCTGTCAGAAACCCAAAAGGTCGCTCTGCTATAGTCAATATATAGGGCTTCGTCTAAACAAATCGCAACTTAAAAAATAGAAAAAACGCTCAGTTATTATATGAAAAAAGTAAAATGTTTAGATTCTTGAAACATAAAAGTATATGAATTATTGATATATTTATTTAATTTGATAATAGTGGCTATAAGCAGTGTATTAACAACCGCTTTTGATACAAGATTAAGCAAGTTTACAGGCAGGGAGCCTCAATCAATTATGTCAATTACAGAACACTTTGGTAAGACGGTTAGGGAACGCCGAAAAGAACTTAAAATGTCACAGGAAGATCTCGCACATGTGGCGGGAATCAACCGATCACATATTGGGCAAATCGAGCGAGGCTTAAAAAGCGCAAGCTTGACTACTATTGGCCGTATCGCTAAGGCACTTAATTGCTCGCCCGCTCTATTATTAGATTGCCCCGCGCCAGATTGAATAGGTCTGTCAAAAAAGAGCAGGCCTACTCACTTGAAACTAGTTCGTACCCTTTAATTCACGTTAATGCCACTTAAACTCAATCCAGCGCAAGTATATTGATATGAAAAGCTCAAAGGCTAAAGTGTGAAGCGTAATAAGTGAACTACTTACATAGTTAAACTGAATTAATTGGCCGTTATAAAGAGCTTAATCAGGCTTAAAAAGTGTAAGCTTGTCCACTATTGGCCGTTATAACTTCTTGAAGACTGGTTCCCAAGAAATACTTTCATTAATTACTTAAGTTCATTTAAACAACGGTTATGTTCTTAAAATGTGATGCAGTTAACGTAGTACATTCTATTGTATTCCCACGCACTAAAGTCAGGCCTCAGTTATGTTGACAGAACCTTTAGTATTAATCGTCTATGGAGCGACTGGGTTTACGGGGCAGTTGGTCGCCGCTTACCTAGACGCCCACCCCGAACTCCGTGGCAAACCTTGGGCTATTGCTGGCCGCACTCAAAGCAAGCTTGCCAAACTGTCTGCCAAACTCGGGGGTAGACCCGAGACTATCTGCGTTGACCTCGAGGACACCGACGCAGTGATCACGATGGTGTCCCGTGCCACAGTGATTCTCAATTGCGCTGGACCCTACTCTGTCAATAACGGGGCTGCCCTTTTGGGTGCATGTGCTCAATTAGGCGTTCACTACTCAGACCTCGCCGGCGAAGGATTCTGGCAGGCCGAAATGATCGAGGCATTTCATGACATCGCAATAGGTTCTGGGGCGAAGGTGATTTTGGGCGGTGGTGTGGATTCAATACCCTCCGACCTTGGTGCCTTAATGGCCGCAGAGGCACTGCCCAGTGCCCCGAATGAGAGTGTGCAGCTTCGCGGCGTTTATACTCGCTACACGGGTTCGTTTTCTGGAGGCACCTTAAACTCTGGCAAGGCAACCGGGTCGGCCAAAAAGTCTGGCCGCTACACGGATATGATGGAAGCAAATCCCTATATCCTAGCACCGGGAGTCATAGGGGTAGAAACCAAAACACCTAGAACAGCCGATGGCATGGCCCCAGACTTCAAGTGGACTTTTGATTCGACCTACGGTGCCGTTTCGAAGTTTTTTATGGCTCCCATCAACGCCAGAGTCGTACGACGCAGCCTCACGCTGCGCAACGAACATCAAAATATATCATATAGCGAGTGCGCAGCTGTAGGGATGTGGTTGCGCATAGCAGCAATGTGGGTGAGTCGAGGGTTTGGCTATTTCCTGGGCGAACCTATCAAGTTCAAACCCAAATCTGGAGAAGGTCCGCCTTCCTGGTTACTTCGTGATGGAGGCTTCGAGATGGAAGTGACCGCAAGAACAAACAAGAAAGTCGCACGCACGCGGATCGTTGGACAAGGCGATCCTGGCTACGGCGCAACTTCCAAAATGTTGGCCGAGCTCGGTCTCTGCCTAGCACACGATGACCACAGTAAGTCATTCCACCGAGCCGGCGTGCTGACTCCTTCCACTGGTTTAGGACATGTTCTGGTGTTGCGCCTGTCGCACGCTCAAGACGGGGGCTTCATGCAGTTTCATACAACACCCCCGAAGGCGAATTGATCATTACGACGCTAGATGAGTTGGGCTTGCTGCACTGATACTGCGTTCTTGTGTTATCCACCACTAGAGCCACGTGGACGCAAGAAGAAGGTGTATCTAATGAAATGAACAATATCCGCAATCATATATTGCTCTTAAAAAAACGCGGTCACTTCTTTAATAGTTTAGCCTGACATTCCTACGCCCACTGAATAGTTTCTACGCTGACAGCAATTGATATAGTTTATTTTTAGACTAGGTAATTTCGTTTGTAACTTTTAGGCGAAGTGTTGTTCGTAATAATTTTCACGCTCAGGCTTCAACATTCCTGCAGTATCATTCACAAACTTATTTCTGTCGTCTCTGGTTTTAAAAACCCAAATACATACAGTGTCCTTGCTGTGATAAATAGCTTTAAGTTCATCGTCGATATCACAAATATTTTGAGGTATATCTACTTGAATACAATACATTTATATTTATTCCCACTCAATAGTGACGATTTCTGAAACCCTTATGCCACATAGCTTTGAGGGTAACTGAAAAGGTGTGTGTTGTGACTGTGTTGTAAACAGGTTATTTTCAATTTGTTCCCTTCCATCATTATCAATAACTTACCAGGTTCTAACTACACAGTGTGTAGTCCTCTAATGAGTTCGTAGTTGCCTTCAACTAAAAGTTGTCATCTCCAAATACTCTTCTAAGTGATTCTCAATCCATTCGAGAGTTTCAGTTTGTTTTCCCTGCCATTTCGATTGTCTCAAAATTCCAACTATCCCACGAACAGATGCCCAAATATTGACTGCTTTTATCATGACATTTTTATCTGACTCATCAGGCATAAAAGATTTCAGTCCTTCGACTATCCCACCAAAGGATGTCTCGGATAGAGCTTTTAAATCAGGATAAAGAGAAAAATCTAATTCCGTATTCCCAAACATCAAATCGTAAATATGCGGATAGTCCAATCCAAATCTTATGTAATGAGCTCCGTAACTTGAAAAATTATTGGCTAAATCTTTCATGCCTTCATTTAGAATTTGGAAACCTCTTCGCATCAACTCTGCTTTAAGATCATTTTTGTTTTTGAAATGTCTATAAAAGGCAGTATTTGAAACTCCAGCTTTTTGAGCAACCCTTCGCATATTAACTTTTTGCCAAGACTCTGCGACACAAATTTCCCATGCGATTTCAACAAGTTGCTCTTTCAGACTTTCTTTGTGATATCCCATATAAAATTATGTTTACTTAGTAAACATTTTTCTGTATTGTTGATGTTAACTTAGCAAACATAATAACAAGGTTTTTAAGTATAATGGTAAAATATTTTAGTTTCCTTTCATTTATTTTGTGTTCTTTTCATTTAAGTGCAGCCACCTTGGACGTTGAAATCCAAGGCGTCACCGAAGGAGGCGTACTTCATTTGGCAATCTATAATTCTAAGGAAGTTTTCGAATCAGATCGAGGTGACAAACCCGGTTCACAGCCTGGAATAGAGGCAGGTGTTGTAGAAAAAATTGGCAAAGGCACTTATAAAGGTTCTTTTGAGATCCCTCCTGACACCTACGCAATTGGGGTATATATTGACGAAAATGAAAATGAGAAGCTTGATACTAACTTTTTAGGAATACCTAAAGAACAATATGGATTCTCTAATAATGCTAAGGCTTTCGGTATTCCTAAATTTGAAGCTGCATCCTTTGTCATTGATACATATAAAAAAATTCAAATAGACTTATAACCATGACAATAATATACGTACATGCTTTTTTTGCGTTAGCAGCAGTCCCTGTTGGTTTATATATTTTCTTCAAAAAAAAGGGAACTAAGCAGCATAGATTCATTGGACGCGTTTGGGTTTCTTTTTTGTTGATCGTCTCTTTTACAGCGTTATTCATTACTTCACCAATGACGGACACAGTGTTTAATCCTCGGTTTTATTCTTGGATACACCTCCTAATTCCTTTCACAGTTGGCAACTTAATTTATTCGGTTTGGAGCATTCGGCAATTCAAGAAAACGAAGTTGGAAAAACATAAAAATGCACATATTTATTCAATGGTAGGAGTATATATTGGAGCACTTCTAGTTGCTGGTGCATTCACCTTAATGCCCGGCAGAATGTTTCATGAAATTATATTTGGATAACAGACTAGCTCAAATGTTAAAGCCTAATAGTAACTGCACTAGTTTGTAACTACGAAATTTAGATAAATCAATGCTTTAAGAGTACTAGGGGATCTTGGTAAGACACGAAACGTATTCATCAATTTCCAAAAACACTTATATCTCGAGAATGTGAGCTAAACGCTTAAAGAACAATTACAGCATTTTTCAGCTTGTGGTCTGAGACATCAATCTATCTCTGTGTTGTCACCATACTGCTATGACGAGCTAATTTCTGTATTACCCTTGTCGAAATAACCTTCTCGCTCAGATTAGTGATAAACGAACGTCTACCGCTATGACTGCTGACGTTGGGTATGTTGGCTAATTGATAGAGCTGCCTGAACAGATTCTGTATCCATTGTGATGAAAACCCACATACATACAGTGTCCTTGCTGTGATAAATAGCTTTAAGTTCATCGTCGATATCACAAATATTTTGAGGTATATCTACCTGAATACAATACATTTACCTTCATTCCCACTCAATAGTGGCAGGCGGTTTACTGGAAACATCATAGGCAACACGGGAGATACCAGAAATTTCATTAATGATTCTGCCAGACACTTTTTCTAATAGTTCGTAAGGCAAGTGAGCCCAACGAGCCGTCATAAAGTCCACAGTTTCCACAGCCCTTAAGCTCACTACCCATTCATAACGACGGCCATCACCCACCACACCGACAGACTTAACGGGTAGGAAGACCACAAAAGCTTGGCTGGTTTTGTGGTACCAGCCAGAAGCATGTAACTCTTCCATAAAGATAGCATCCGCCAAACGCAGGATGTCGGCATATTCTTCTTTCACTTCCCCTAAAATACGCACACCAAGGCCTGGCCCTGGGAACGGATGGCGATAAACCATGTCATAAGGCAAGCCTAACTCTAGGCCAATTTTACGAACTTCATCTTTAAATAGTTCGCGTAATGGCTCAACTAATTCAAAGGCCATGTCATCTGGTAAGCCACCCACGTTGTGATGAGATTTAATCACATGGGCTTTACCTGTTTCGGCAGCAGCAGATTCTATAACATCTGGGTAAATAGTCCCTTGAGCGAGCCACTTAACATTAGTGATTTTAGTGGCTTCTTTATCAAATACATCAATGAAGGTATTGCCAATTACTTTACGCTTAGCTTCTGGGTCTGATACACCTTTAAGATTACCTAAGAATAATTCTTGTGCATTAGACCGAATCACACGCACGCCCATGTTATCAGCAAACATTTTCATTACTTGGTCGCCTTCATTAAGGCGCAACAAACCATTGTCTACAAACACACAAACTAGCTGATCACCAATGGCTTTATGCAATAAAGCCGCAACAACAGAGGAATCTACACCACCAGAGAGGCCAAGTAATACTGTATCTGAGCCTACTTTTTCACGCACTGTAGCAATAGCATCGTCAATAATATTACTCGCTGTCCATAGGCCTTCACAATGGCATATGTGACTAACAAAACGTTCTAAAATAGCCCCTCCTTGTTTCGTGTGGGTGACTTCTGGGTGGAACTGTAGTCCATATAAACGCCTTGCTTCGTTGCTCATACCCGCAATTGGCGCACTTTCTGTAGAAGCCATGCAGGTAAAGTTTTCAGGCATCTGAGTCACTTTATCACCGTGGCTCATCCATACATTAAGGCTGCATATATCAGCGTCAACTTCGTCATGAATACCGTTAAGCAAAGCGCCTGCTGTTTCTACTTGAACACCGGCATAACCAAACTCACGTTCATTAGATGCACTTACTTTGCCACCCAACTGCTCAGCCATGGTTTGCATTCCGTAACATATACCAAGCACAGGAACATCCATCTGAAATATAATTTCTGGCGCTCGAGGACTACCCGCTTCAGTTACAGATTCTGGGCCGCCAGCAAGAATAATCCCTTTGGGTGCAAAATCACGGATTGCTTGGTCTTTCATATCATAGGCGCGAATTTCGCAATAAACACCAATTTCTCTTACACGACGTGCTATTAATTGCGTGTATTGTGAACCAAAATCCAAGATGAGAATCCGTTGTGCGTGGATATCCTGCATCATGTGTAACTCCGTGAGTGGGTTGTAGCGCGTATTAAGCATCTACAACTAAATTTATAAAAGAAGTACGCCAATAATTTAACGCCGTTTACTTGGCCCGATAATTAGGCGCTTCTTTGGTAATGGTTACGTCGTGCACATGGCTTTCGCTCATACCCGCACTGGTAATTCGGGTGAAAATAGGGATGGTGCGCATTTGTTCCATATCGCTGCAGCCGGTATAACCCATACTAGCGCGCAAGCCGCCCATCATTTGATGTACGATAGCTGCCATTGGTCCCTTACACGCAACGCGCCCTTCAATACCTTCTGGTACTAGCTTTTCTACACCAGCGTCAGTACTTTGAAAATAACGGTCACTAGAACCTTGGCTTTGCCCCATAGCACCGATGGAACCCATGCCACGATAAGCTTTATAAGCCCGGCCTTGGTATAGCTCTACCTCTCCTGGTGCCTCATCAGTACCAGCCAGCAAACTACCTGCCATAACCACACTTGCACCAGCAGCGATGGCTTTTGCCAAGTCGCCCGAATAACGCACACCACCATCGGCTATCACTGGAATGCCCCGCGGAGTCATTGCAGCCGCCACATTAGCTACTGCAGTGATTTGAGGAACACCGATGCCAGCAACAATTCGTGTGGTGCAGATTGAGCCAGGGCCAATACCTACTTTAACACCATCTGCTCCTGCGTCTGCCAAAGCTTCAGCGGCAGCAGCAGTAGCAATATTGCCACCAACAACTTGTACTTGTGGGAAGTTAGTCTTAATCCAACGAACCCGTTCAATCACTCCAGCTGAATGACCATGTGCGGTATCAACGATAATTAAATCGACACCTGCATCCACTAATGCTTTCACACGATCTTCAGTCTCAGGCCCAGTACCCACAGCTGCGCCCACCCGTAAACTGCCTTGGGCATCTTTACAAGCATTGGGATAAGCTTTGGCACGATACATGTCTTTAACCGTCATCATGCCTTGTAAGGTGAAATCGTCACCTACTACCAATACACGTTCAATGCGATGTTTACGCAATAAGTTACGCACTGTGTCCTGATCTACACCAGGCTCGACGGTTACCAAATTTTCTTTAGTGGTCATTATGGTATCTACACGAGCTTCAACATGGTTTTCAAAACGCATATCACGACTTGTTACAATACCCACTAATTGGCCATTATCAACCACAGGGAACCCAGAAAATCCTGTTTGAACAGCTAAGCTCTGCAGTTCACCTACCGTCATGTTAGATGAGCAAGTTACTGGGTCCTGAACTACGCCACTCTCGTGCTTTTTTACACGACGTACTTGATCAGCTTGGTCTGCCACAGTAAGGTTTTTGTGAACAATACCAATTCCACCTTCTTGGGCTATAGCAATAGCTAGACGCGCTTCGGTCACAGTGTCCATAGCAGCAGAAGCAAGGGGTATATTCAAGGGTAAATCGCGTGCAATGCGGGTTTGCAGCTGAACATCTTTTGGCAGCACCTCCGAATAACCAGGCACTAAGAGTACGTCATCAAATGTGAGTGCTTCTTCGGCAAGTCGTAACATAGGGGGCGTCCTTTTTTAGATGGTGAAAGGAAACGCCACATTATACCGGAACACAGCCCCTTTTGACCACTAATAGCGCTTCATTTAGCTACTCTTTTATACATTGATTTAGTGTATGATTTAGCTTGTTTTTATACACCTGAGCAGCTACTTATGACAGACACACCACGCATTTGGCAAGTGAGCGAGCTTAACCATGCTGCTAGAAACTTGTTAGAAACACGCTTTGGCATTGTTACTGTGAGCGGTGAAATATCTGGCTTTACAAGGGCACGTTCAGGTCACTGGTATTTCCGTCTAAAAGATATGGACGGGCAGGTGAGCTGCGCCATGTTTCGTAATAGAAACCTATATTGCTCATTTGAACCCAAAGAAGGTGATTTGATCCATTTTAAAGCCAAGGTTAGCCTGTATCCAGACCGAGGAGATTACCAGCTCATTGGCGAACAAATGCAGCTTGCAGGTAGTGGTAATCTGCAGCAGGCATTTTTGGCACTGAAACAAAAGCTCCTCGACGAGGGGCTTTTTAATGAGCAGCACAAGCGATCCATTCCAGCGCATTGCCAACGGGTAGCGGTGATTAGCTCTGCTAATGGGGCTGCGATACATGACTTTTTAAAGGTTTTACAACAGCGCATGCCAAGCTTAGCAGTAGACCTGCTGCCAGTAACTGTTCAGGGACACAGTGCGGCTGTGGAGAGCGCCAAAGCGATTGAGTTGTGTAATCTAATGGGCCAACATGACGTGATTATACTTACCCGCGGTGGTGGTTCTATTGAGGACCTCTGGAGCTATAATGATGAGTTCCTTGCCCGCACTATATATGCAAGCCAAATACCTACGGTGAGTGCAATAGGCCATGAGACCGATTTTACCATTGCAGACTTTGTTGCGGATTGCCGCATGCCCACACCCTCAGCTGCTGCTGAGCTGGTCAGCCAAGATCAGTCTGAATTAGTATACAAAGTGCAACAACTGGAGCGCCAATTAAAGCAACAATGGCAAAAACAGGTGCAGAACCAACACCTTAACCTGTCTCGTCTTCGTGCACTATTGCAACATCCAGGACAAAAGCTTAACGATCAAAGCCAACGTCTCGATCACCTGCAAGTGAGACTGGAGCAAGCCTCCCTGAAACAACTTCAAGCGAAGAAGTTCTTCTATGATCAACAATACAGTAAGCTGATTAGCCTCAACCCAAACTTTCGTATTGAAGCTCACTCTAAAAATGTAACACAACTGAAACAACGCCTAAAAATTGGCCAACACTCTGGTCTGCAAAGACGTTCACAAAAATTCATCGGCCTGGCTGCCCAGCTTAATCAATTAAGCCCACTGCACACATTATCGCGCGGATATAGCGTCACACAGAACATGCAGGCACAGGTGATTACTAAAATAGAACAAATTGAAGCTAAGCAAGCATTGAAAATTACTCTGTTGGATGGCCATGCCCAAGTTATTGTCGACAAGGTGTCGCAAAGGTAGTTAGGCACAGAGGAAGACGCATAATTATTTACCTTCTACGCGCAATAAAAAACCCCTAGTCTGATTAAGGCTAGGGGTTTTTTAGTACTGAATGAGGTGCTTGGCGATGACCTACTCTCACATGGGGAAACCCCACACTACCATCGGCGCTAAAAC